>Ga0182743_1000057_pt1 | contig 225278 bp, 199 predicted proteins | sample eDN3rd30CKraftOP_FD_128522 | JGI IMG/M metagenome (GOLD analysis project Ga0182743, IMG submission 128522) | Enriched Organic Plus compost microbial communities from Emeryville, California, USA - eDNA 3rd pass 30_C Kraft OP (version 2) (version 2) ...
TGTGCTTGCCAAGGTCAATGCCGATTAATGCGACGTCGCTCATGATGGTCTCCCAAAAAGGACAAATCCCTACGTAGCGTAATCCGCTTCGTAGGGATCGGGCTGACCATCTCATTAAAGCCCACGAAGCATGTTCGTGGGCTTGTCTGGGGCGTTTCCGCTCTTTACCCCAGCAGTTTCATTGTCAGCAGATTGAGGCCGTAGCCACCGGCGACAAGGAAGATGAACAAGGCGGATGCCAGCAGCAGGGGGCGCGCACCGGCCTGGCGGATGGCGCCGGCATGTGTGCGCAGTCCCAGCGCGGCCATGGCCATGGCCAGAAGCAGGGTATCGATGCCCAGTACGACATCCACCGCGCTTGTCGGCAGGAGCTGCAGGGAATTGAAGGCCGCCGCGGCGATGAAGCCCACGGCGAACCAGGGGATGACGACGGCCGCAGGGCGAGCCTCGCCTTTGGGCTGGCCATGGCGTTCCGTGCGTCTAGCCAGGACCGCGGAAAGAATCAGCAGGAAAGGAGCGAGCAGCATCACGCGCAACATTTTCTCGATGACGGCCGTCTGCATGGCCTCTTCGCTGACCGCCTTGCCCGCGGCGACCACTTGCGCCACTTCATGGATGGTTGAGCCGGCAAAAACGCCATAGGCGTGGTCAGTCATTCCCAGTGGTGCATGCAGGACGGGATACAGAAACATCGATATCGTGCCGAAAACCACCACTGTCGCGACGGCGATGGAGACCTTGTGGGCCTGGCCCCGCACGACAGGTTCGGCCGCCATGACGGCGGCTGCGCCGCAGATGGCGCTTCCGGCGCCGATCAGCATGGATGTCTGGCGATCCAGTCCGAAGACTCGCGTCCCCAGCCATGTGGCGAGCAGGAAAGTCAGTCCGACCATGACGACGGCGATGACGATGCCCGCCAGCCCGATGTCGGCAATTTGCTGAAACGTGATGCGAAAGCCGAAAAGAATGATGCCGGCACGCAACAGTATTCCTTTCGAGAAATCCACGCCCGCGGCGGTATGGGGGGCGATCCTGGGAAACAGCGTGTTTCCGATGAGCATTCCGATGACAATCGCCAGCGTCAGTGCGCTTAGCCCGTACTGCTGCGCCCAACTGCTGCGCGCGGCCAGCAGTGAGCAGGCGGCCAAGGCTCCGACCAAGGCAAGGCCCGGCATCAATTTCAGAACGGCGGCGGGTATCCACGCTGTCTGGGGTTCCGGGCGTATGTCCCGTCGTGGCGCGGTGGTTTGGTCGGGACCGGGAAGGGTCAGTGTCGAGGTCTGGTCGTTGGGGCTGGCTTTGGGTAGGGGCATCTGAGGATCATCGATATATCGCAACGCTATAAGCATATCCCTCGGATATCCATGAATCAAATGCATATAATTTACGAATGCATATCTAATAGTTATATTTTTCAGACGATGAACCTCCACCTCACCCGCGTCTTTTTCGAAGTCGTCTCGCACGGTAGTTTCTCCCGGGGCGCCCAAGCCTTGTCCATCAGCCAGCCCGCTGCGTCGAAAGCAGTGCGCGAGCTGGAAACCCAATTGGATCTTCCATTGATAGAGCGGGGCGGATCAGGCCAGAGGGCGGGTAAGGGCCTCAGGCTGACAGAAAGCGGCCAGGCGCTGTACGAGCATGCGCGCGGTATCTTTGCCTTGGAGAGAGCGGCCGTCGATGACTTGCGTGCCAGGGCGGAGCTGCGCCGAGGGCATCTCACCCTCGGCGCCAGTACCACGGTGGCCGCTTACTGGCTACCGGCCTATCTTGCGCGGTTTTCGCGGGCCCATCCGGCGGTGCAACTGCATGTGGTGGTGGGCAATACGCAATCCATCACGCGAGGCCTGGCGGATTGCCGGGTGGATCTGGCCGTGGTGGAGGGGCAGGTCGAGGTGGAGGGCATTGAGGCAATGTACTGGCGCGACGAGCGCCTGGTCGTGGTCACCCCGGCCTCCTATGCGTTGGCCTCGCGTCCCGGGTTCTCGCCTTCCGACCTGCAGGATGAAATCTGGCTGGTGCGGGAAGAGGGTTCGGGGACCCGCGAGGTGACGCAGCAGTTATTGCGCGCGAATGGCCTGGAGCCTCGGCATCAGATCGAAATAGGCAGTAATGAGGGCATTGCGCGAGCCGTGGCCGGTGGCCTGGGGGTGGCCATGTTGCCATGGGTGGTCGTCCAGGATCTGGTGTCCCTCGGGCATGTCGGCAGCCTTGCATGGACGGGCAGCGCCACGTTGCGGCGGCCCCTTTACCGATTGCGTCGGGCGCAGCGCCCCCTGTCTCCGGCGGCGCAAGCCTTCGAAACCCTGCTTCAGGACAACACGGCGGCCCTGGATTGAGTGCGGATTGACTCGTGAGCCAAGGGCGGTGGATGCTGCATTGCATTAGTATGAGTGTTTCTCATGCAATGTGAGGGTATTTGCATTAGTGGAAACCCGAAATTTCTTTTAATAAACAATAGCTTCGACGCGTATTTCAGAGTGTGGAAAGAACGGTGGCTCAAATAGCTTGAGAAATTCTCCGGAAATAAAATATTAATAGAAACAAATATTTAACAATCGATTTTGGTTTGAGTTCTTAGGATTTTTCAACTTCCGGTTTGGAAATCCCGCGCGCATTTCCAGTCCTCCAGCCGGCTCAATTTCGTCACTTGAAAGATGCTGTTTATTTCTTTTGTTGAGTGAAATTTGTTGTGCGGACCCAACAGATTGCAAGAAAAAGGCAGGGTTTCTGCCCATATCAATAGCCAGCCCAAGTGAATTTTGGTGCAATAGCTCTAACTTCCCATCGCGGAGTTGAAAAGGTGGCAAGGCAAATTGACCTCGCCACCACTTACTCTCAAATCTACGGAGATTTCTTAACATGAAGAAGAGTCTGCTCGTTGCTGCTCTGATCGCTGGCTTCGCCGGCGCTGCTCAGGCTGAAACCTCGGTCACCCTGTACGGCTTGGTCGATAGCGGTATTGGTTACCAGCAAGTCAAGGGTTCCAATGCTTCTGGTGATTACAAAGCCACGCGCACTGGCATCCTGAACGGCGGTCAGTCGGGCAACCGCTGGGGCCTGAAGGGCACCGAAGACCTGGGCGAAGGCCTGAAGGCTGTCTTCGTGCTGGAAAGCGGTTTCGATATCAATAGCGGCAAGTCTGGCCAAAGCAGCCGCCTGTTCGGCCGTCAAGCCACTATCGGCCTGGCGTCGGATGCCTGGGGTCAAGTCGACTTCGGTCGTCAGACCAACATCGCCTCCAAATATTTCTCGAGCGTTGCCACTCCTTTCGGCAACGACTTCGGCATTTCGCAGACCGGTACGGCGTTCAGCTCGTCCGCCTCGCTGCGCTATGACAACATGATCATGTACCAGACCCCGAACTTCGCGGGCTTCCAGTTTGGCGTTGGTTATTCCTTCAACGCCGACGGCAACCAGCAGTTCAAGGTCAGCGGCGGCGATGAGCCCAACACCCGTGCCTGGACGACCGGTCTGCGCTACAGCAATGGCCCTCTGGCTGCTGCTTTGACCTACGACCAGTTCAAGTCGCCTGAGGGCAATGGCCTGAATGACGGCGTGAATGTTCGTGAATGGAACCTCGGTGCCAGCTACGACTTCGAAGTTGTCAAGGTTTATGCTGGTTTCGGTCAGACCCGCAATGGCTGGTTCCAGTCCGTCAGCGCTCTGGGCGACGGTGCTCCCAGCTGGGGCAAGTTCAGCACGCTGCAGGCCAACGACGGCCTGAAGGTCAACTCCTACGCTCTGGGCGTTAGCGCCCCCGTTGGCGCCAACGGCCAAGTGCTGGCTGGCTGGACCATGGCTGATCCCCGTAACAACGGCAACCGCAACGGCAACGCCGACCTGAGCTCGCAGCACTCGTTCAGCCTGGGCTACACCTACAACCTGTCCAAGCGCACCAACGTGTACGCCCTGGGTAGCTATGTCAAGAACGTGGCCTTCCAGGACGACCTGAAGTCGACCTTCGTCGGCGTCGGCCTGCGTCACAAGTTCTGATCGGAAGCACGGCTCGCCCGTGCGTCCGGACCGGCTCCAACCCGAGCCGGTTCAAAGAACCGCAACGGTATAGTTCGTTGCAAAAAAACCACCTTTCGAGGTGGTTTTTTTTATGTTCGGTAGTGTTTGGATGCGGCTGTTTACGTTTCGTGCCTGCGGCGCCACGGTCCTGCGGGTTTCGCTTGGGGGCTGGCCGGTCGCGGGATTAGCATGTTTTCCATAAGCCGTCGGCTTCGTGTTTTTGGTCTTCAAGTCAAACGGCGATCCGGCCTCGATGGGCCGGTACAAAAGGTCGGGTGCCACGATGCGTCGGCCGCCTACTCAAATACGGAAATACGGAGAACTGCCAAATGAAAAAGACACTGCTCGTCGCAGCGCTGCTTGCCGGCTTTGCCGGCGCCGCTCAAGCTGAAACGTCGGTGACGCTGTACGGTATCGTCGATGCAGGCATCGGCTATCAGCGCATCACGGGGACCCTCAATGGCCAGGACTACACTGCGACGCGCACCGGCGTCCTGAGCGGTGTCGAGTCGGGCAGCCGTTGGGGTTTGCGGGGCACCGAGGATCTGGGTTCAGGCCTCCAGGCGGTGTTCCAACTGGAAAGCGGATTCGATATCGGCACAGGTCAGTCTCAGCAGGGCAACCGCCTCTTCGGTCGCCAGGCGACAGTGGGCCTGCAGTCCGAGTCGTGGGGGCGCCTTGACTTCGGTCGGCAGTCCAATATCGCCTACAAATACCTGGCGGATGTGGTCAGTCCGTTCGGGCTTGGCTTTGCGCAGGCCCAGGCCGGCGCCACCTTCAGCCAGGCGGCCACCCTTCGTTTTGACAACATGGTCATGTACCAGACGCCGAATTACTCCGGCTTCCAGTTTGGTATCGGTTATTCCTTCAACAGCGACGGGCCGCAGACGTTCCGCATCAACGGGCAGGATAACGGTAATTCCCGCGCCTGGACGACCGGCCTGCGGTATACGAACGGGCCCTTGGCCGTGGCGCTCACCTACGACGAAATCCGTTCGCCCGACAATGGCATCCTGGGTGGCGCCGTTGTCGAACCGGGTGTCAACGTCCGTGCCTACGCGCTGGGGCTGAGCTACGACTTCGGGCCGGTCAAGGCCTATGCCGGTATCGGGCAGACCCGAAACGGCTGGCTGGCCGGCGGCGTATTCCCGGATAACCAGGGCTTGGGCTTCATCACCGAAGACGGCATGCGCGTGAATTCGTACACGGTGGGTCTGAGTGCCCCCATCGGTGCGCAAAGCCGTATCTTCGCGTCGTGGGGCATGGCGGATCCGAGCCGGGAAAACGGCGGGGCGGATTCCAAGCAGAATATCTACAGCCTGGGCTATACCTATGCGGTTTCCAAGCGCACCGATGTATACGCGTATGGTTCCTACGCCAATCACGTTGCGTTCGAAGACGACCTGAAATCCACGCAGGTGGGCATCGGTCTGCGCCACCAGTTCTGATGTCTTCTGCGGCCTGAAACGGCCTCTTTGCCCCCGGACCCGGTCGCGCGCCGGGTCTTTTTGTTCGTGCCGCGGATCCGGCGCCCGAGATATGTATCCGACCCGCCTGTGTTCAGCCGAATGAAGCCTTCTAAATGCTACAATCCTGAGGTTTAGTTATTTGAGTTCGGATCTCGGGCATGAACCTGCAACAGTATTTTCCTGTATTGTTATTTATTGTTGTCGCCACACTCATCGGTTTTGCGCTGATCACTGTGGGGCGTGTTCTGGGCCCTCACCGTCCCGACGAGCAAAAGCTGTCTCCTTACGAGTGCGGCTTCGAGGCATTTGACGACTCCCGCATGAAATTCGACGTGCGCTACTACCTCGTCGCAATCCTGTTCATTCTCTTCGATCTCGAAATCGCATTCCTTTTTCCCTGGGCAATCGCCAACGGCACGGTTGGGCTTGTCGGTTTCTGGACAGTCATGGTGTTCCTCGCGGTGTTGACCGTGGGCTTCATCTACGAGTGGAAGAAGGGCGCTCTCGACTGGGAGTAAGGCGTCGGCTGCGCCTGCGCGGCGGCCGGGTGCCGTCCTGCGCAAGTTTCGCGCGGGCCTGCGACGGCAGGCCGCGCTACCAAGTTATTAGGCGAAATCATGGCTATTGATGGCATTCTCAAAGAAGGTTTTATCACCACCAGCGCGGACAAGTTCCTGAACTGGGCCAAGACAGGGTCGATGTGGCCCATGACGTTCGGTCTGGCCTGTTGCGCGGTCGAGATGATGCATGCGGGTGCCGCCCGTTATGACCTCGACCAGTTCGGCATCATCTTCCGGCCCAGCCCCCGCCAGTCCGACCTCATGATCGTCGCCGGGACGCTGTGCAACAAGATGGCGCCGGCCTTGCGCAAGGTCTACGACCAGATGCCCGAGCCGCGCTGGGTCGTGTCGATGGGTTCCTGTGCGAACGGCGGTGGGTATTACCACTACTCGTATTCGGTGGTGCGCGGCTGCGATCGGATCGTTCCGGTCGACGTCTACGTGCCGGGCTGTCCCCCGACGGCCGAGGCGCTGGTATACGGATTGCTGCAGATGCAGAACAAGATCCGTCTGACCAACACCATTGCTCGCTGATCCGCCCGGCGCCCTCCAACCCGTTCCGACTGTTCGTACTTATGACACGGCTTGAAACGCTAAAAACCAATCTGCTCGCCCATTTTGGCGAATCCCTGGTCCTGACCGAGGCCCTGGGCGAAATCACCATCGACATCCCTGCCGAGCAATGGGCCGAGGCCTGTACGGCTCTGCGCGATGTGCCCGCGCTGGATTTCGCGACCTGCATCGACCTGTGCGGTGTCGACTATTCCGCCTGGGGGCAGCCCACCTATCCGGAGGCTGCCAAGCAGTTTCCGAGGCGCTTCGCTGTCGTCATTCATCTGCTTTCGCTGTCTCACAATTGCCGGCTGCGTGTGCGGGCCTGGGTGCCCAATGACGATTTTCCGGTCATCGGCACGCTTGTCGGGGTCTGGCCCAGCGTCAACTGGTTCGAGCGCGAAGCCTTCGATCTTTACGGCATCGTCTTCGAGGGCCATCCCGACTTGCGTCGCATCCTGACGGATTACGGGTTCATCGGCCATCCGTTCCGCAAGGATTTCCCGGTCTCGGGCACGGTGGAAATGCGCTACGACACCGAGCAGAAACGGGTCGTCTATCAGCCGGTCACGATCGAGCCGCGCGAGATCACCCCCCGCGTCATACGCGAAGAAGGCTACGGAATAGAGCGTTGAAACATGGCTGAAATCAAAAACTACACCCTGAACTTTGGTCCGCAGCACCCTGCCGCCCACGGCGTGCTGCGTCTGGTGCTGGAGCTCGACGGCGAAGTCATCCAGCGTGCCGACCCACATATCGGGCTGCTGCACCGGGCCACCGAAAAACTGGCCGAGCATCGCACCTATCTCCAGGCGCTGCCTTACATGGATCGACTGGACTACGTGTCCATGATGTGCAACGAGCACGCCTATGTGATGACCCTGGAGCGTTTGCTGGGCATCGAGGTGCCTCTGCGCGCGCAGTACATCCGGGTCATGTTCGATGAGATCACCCGTATCCTGAATCACCTGATGTCGATCGGCTCGCATGCCCTGGACGTCGGTGCCATGGCGGTGTTCCTGTATGCCTTCCGCGAGCGTGAAGATCTCATGGATTGCTATGAGGCGGTGTCGGGCGCACGCATGCACGCCGCCTATTACCGTCCGGGCGGTGTCTATCGGGATCTGCCCGATTCCATGCCGCAGTACGGCGAGTCCAGCCGCTATCGCGGAGCGCGCGAGCTGAAGGCCATGAATGATGCCCGCTCGGGCTCGATGCTCGACTTCATCGAGGACTTCACCAACCGGTTCCCGGCCTGTGTGGACGAGTACGAAACCCTGCTGACCGACAACCGGATCTGGAAACAGCGTCTGGTGGGTATCGGCGTGGTCGATCCGGAGCGGGCCAAGGCCCTGGGCCTGACCGGCCCCATGCTGCGGGGTTCGGGGGTCGAATGGGACTTGCGCCGCACGCAGCCCTATGAAGTCTACGACCGCCTCGAGTTCGACATCCCCGTGGGCGTGAATGGCGACTGCTATGACCGTTATCTCGTGCGTGTTGCCGAAATGCGGGAAAGCAATCGCATCATCCGCCAGTGCGTGGAATGGCTGCGCAACAATCCCGGCCCGGTGATCGTGGACAACCACAAGGTGGCGCCTCCTTCGCGCGAACGCATGAAGACCGGCATGGAAGACCTCATCCACCATTTCAAGCTGTTCACCGAAGGCATGCACATGCCCAAGGGCGAGGCTTATGCGGCGGTCGAGCATCCCAAGGGCGAATTCGGCACCTACATCATTTCGGATGGGGCGAACAAGCCTTATCGCCTGAAAATCCGGGCCCCCGGGTTCGCGCATCTGCAGGCGCTCGACGAATTGTCGCGCGGCCACATGATCGCCGACGCCGTCACCATCATCGGCACCCTGGACATTGTGTTTGGTGAAATCGACCGCTGAGCGGTGGGTAGCCAAGTGAAATATCGGATCCAAACTATGCTGCTTTCCGAACAAGCCTATCAAAAGATCGACAAGGAGCTGCGCAAGTTCCCTGACGATCAGAAGCAGTCCGCCATCATGGCCGCCCTGGCAATCGCCCAGGACGAAAAGGGCTGGCTGTCGACCGAGACCATGGAAGACGTCGCCAACTACCTCAAGGTGCCGCCCATCGCGGTCCAGGAGGTCGCGTCTTTCTACAACATGTTCAATACCTCGCCGACGGGGCGGTTCAAGATCACAGTGTGCACGAACCTGCCTTGTGCCTTGCGCGATGGCGTCAAGACAGCCGACTACCTCAAGCAGAAGCTCGGCATCGGCTTTCATGAGACCACCGCCGATGGCCGCTATACGCTGCTCGAAGGCGAGTGCATGGGGGCTTGCGGCGATGCGCCGGTATTGCTGGTCAACAACAAGCACATGTGTGTGCGGATGCAGCCTGAACAAATCGACGCCATGATCAATGAACTCAATCAGCACGGAGATTCGGTATGAGCGCTCCGGGCATTCTTCAGCAGTTTTCTCAGGGCTTGATCGCGGTGCCGGGAAGCGATCCCGATCGCAGCATGGTCTTCCATGGCCGCCATATCAAGCCGCAGATCATGGACGGTCTCGATGGCGAGAACTGGAGGCTGCAGGACTACGTGGCCCGTGGCGGCTACGAGGCGCTGCGCAAGATCCTGACCACGGGCATGAAGCCCGAGGACGTGATCGCGGAGGTCAAGGCCTCGGGTCTGCGCGGCCGTGGCGGCGCCGGTTTTCCGACCGGCCTCAAATGGAGCTTCATGCCGCGGGGGCTTCCCGGGCAGAAGTATCTGGTCTGCAACTCCGACGAAGGCGAACCCGGCACGTTCAAGGATCGCGACATCCTACGCTTCAATCCCCACATCGTGATCGAAGGCATGGCCATCGCCGCCTACGCGATGGGGATCACCGTGGGCTACAACTACATCCACGGCGAAATCTTCGAAGTCTATGATCGCTTCGAGGAAGCGCTCGAAGAGGCGCGGGCAGCCGGCTTTCTGGGCGAGAAGATCCTCGGTTCCGAGTTCAGCTTCCAGTTGCATGCCTTCCACGGATACGGCGCTTACATCTGCGGCGAAGAAACCGCTTTGCTGGAGTCGCTTGAAGGCAAGAAGGGTCAGCCGCGCTTCAAGCCGCCTTTCCCTGCCAGCTTCGGCCTGTATGGCAAGCCGACCACCATCAACAACACCGAGACCTTTGCCGCCGTGCCCTGGATTTTCCGGCACAGCGCACAGGAGTACCTGGAAACCGGTCTGCCCAACAACGGCGGCACCAAGCTGTTCTCGGTGTCCGGCGATGTCGAGCGTCCCGGCAACTATGAGATTCCCCTGGGCACGCCGTTCTCGACCCTGCTCGAACTGGCGGGCGGCATGGCCGGCGGCCGCAAACTGAAGGCCGTCATTCCCGGCGGTTCCAGCGCGCCGGTGGTTCCCGCCGACATCATGATGCAGACCACCATGGACTACGACAGCATTGCCAAAGCCGGTTCCATGCTGGGTTCGGGGGCGGTCATCGTCATGGACGAAACGCGCTGCATGGTCAAGTCCCTGCTGCGTCTTTCGTATTTCTACTTCGAAGAGAGCTGCGGCCAGTGCACGCCGTGCCGTGAGGGCACCGGCTGGCTCTATCGCATGGTCAATCGCATCGAACATGGCGAAGGCCGGCCGGAGGATCTCGAGGTCCTCGACTCGGTGGCCTCCAATATCATGGGGCGTACCATCTGCGCCCTGGGCGATGCGGCCGCCATGCCTGTGCGCAGCTTCATCAAGCATTTCCGCGACGAGTTCGCACACCACATCGAGCACAAAAGCTGTGTGGTGCCCAAATATCTGTAGGCTCAGGACACGCAATGGTTGAACTCACCATCGACGGCAAGAAAGTTGAAGTCCCCGAGGGCAGCATGGTCATGCAGGCCGCCCACAAGCTCGGGCTTTACGTGCCGCATTTTTGCTATCACAAGAAACTTTCGATCGCGGCCAACTGCCGCATGTGCCTGGTCGAAGTCGAAAAGGCGCCCAAGGCCATGCCGGCCTGCGCCACGCCCGTGACCAACGGCATGATCGTCCATACCGCTTCTCCCAAGGCCATCGCGGCCCAGAAAAGCGTGATGGAGTTCCTGCTGATCAATCACCCGCTGGATTGTCCAATCTGCGACCAGGGCGGCGAGTGCCAGCTTCAGGATCTCGCCGTCGGCTATGGCGCATCGGCCTCCCGCTACCAGGAAGAGAAGCGCGTCGTCTTTCACAAGGAGATGGGACCGCTGGTTTCCGCCGAGGAAATGCAGCGTTGCATCCACTGCACCCGTTGTGTGCGTTTCGGTCAGGAAATCGGCGGGGTCATGGAGCTGGGCATGCTCAATCGTGGCGAGCACTCCGAAATCACGTCTTTCGTGGGCCGCGCCGTCGAATCCGAGCTGTCCGGCAACATGATCGACATCTGTCCGGTGGGCGCCCTGACGTCCAAGCCGTTCCGCTACACCGCACGTACCTGGGAGCTGGCCCGCCGACGTTCGGTCAGCCCGCACGACAGCGTGGGTGCAAACCTGGTGGTGCAGGTAAAGCGTGACCGCGTCATGCGTGTCGTGCCGTTTGAGAACGAAGATGTCAACGAGTGCTGGATCAGCGACCGCGACCGTTTCTCTTACGAAGGCCTCTATACCGAAGATCGCCTGGGCCACCCGATGATCCGCACTGCGGACGGCCAATGGCGCGAGGCCTCCTGGAGCGACGCGCTGCAGGCCGTTGTGCGCGGGCTCAAGCAGGTTCGCGATCAGCACGGAGCAGGGCAGATCGGCGCGCTGGGCACCGAGCAGGCGACGCTCGAAGAGCTCACCGCCCTCGCGCGCCTGACACGCGGCATCGGTTCCGAGAACGTTGATTTCCGCCTGCGTCAGACTGACGCGGGCCTGGATCGTGCCGTGGCCGGCGTGCCCTGGCTGGGCATGCCCATCGCCGAACTCGGCGAACTGGATCGTGTGCTGGTGGTGGGTTCCTTCCTGCGCAAGGATCATCCGCTGTTCGCGCAACGTCTGCGCCAGGCCGTCAAGCGCGGCACGCAGGTGTCCTTCATCGACGGCGCCGCCGACGATCCTCTTTTCCCTGTCCAGGCCCGTCTGACCGTGGCGCCCGGCGCATTGCCCAATGCCCTGGCCGAAGTCGCCGTGGCCCTGGCCCAGGCGGCCGGTCAAAAAGTGCCTGCCGCCTTCGCTGGCGTGAATCCGTCCGATGAGGCGCAAGCCATTGCCGCCAGCCTGGCATCCGGCGAGAAAGTCGGCGTGCTGTTGGGCAATCTGGCGACCTCCTCGCCGTCGGCGGCGCTCATTGCCGCCAATGCCCAGGCCGTGGCACAAGCGTGCCAAGCCACGCTGGGCTTCCTCACTGCAGGGGGCAACACGGTCGGCGGTTATTTGGCCGGCGCAACGCCCAAGGGTGAGGGGCTGGCTGCCAAGCGCATGCTGGCGCAAGGCCTCAAGGCGTACATCGTGCTGCATGCCGAGCCGGCGCTGGATGCCGACGACGGCGTCCAGGCCGTGCAGTCCCTGAAGGCCGCCGAATTCGCGGTGGCGCTCACGTCCTTCCGTTCCTCGGCCGAGGACTGGGCGGACGTCATGCTGCCTGTGGGGCCGTTCACAGAGACTTCGGGTACGTTCGTCAATGCCGAAGGGCGCGCACAGAGCTTCAAAGGCGTGGCGGCTCCTTACGAGGAGGCCCGTCCTGCCTGGAAGGTGTTGCGCGTGCTCGGGAACCTGTTCGAACTGCCCGGTTTCGACGACGAAACCTCCGAGTCCATCCGCGACAGCGTTCTGGCCGGCGGCATCGAGGCGCATCTGTCGAACCAGGTCACGACGCCCATCGGCCTGGCCGATGTCGCCAAGACACTCGAGCGCCTCGCGGATGTGCCCATCTATCGCAGTGACGCCCTCGTGCGTCGTTCCGAGCCCCTGCAGCAGGCAGCGGCATCGCGCGCGCCGCAGGCGCGCATGTGCGCCGCCACGCTGGCGGCGATCGGTGCGCAGTCGGGCCAAGCGGTCCGCGTACGCTCCGAGCGCGGGGAAATCACGATGTCCGCCTTGCTGGACAATGCCGTGGCCGAAGGCGCCGTGCGTATCGCCGCCGCCTTTGCCGAAACAATGCCCCTGGGTGGTTCCTTTGGGTCTATCACGGTGGAGCTTGCCTAAATGGAATGGTTGAACGCACTTGAAAGCTACGGCACCGGCCTGATCGGTGCCACGCCATGGTATGTCGTCTGGACCCTGCTCAAGGTCGTGCTGATCGCCGTGCCCATCATCCTCTGCGTTGCCTACCTCACCTATTGGGAGCGCAAGATGATCGGTGCCATGCACGTCCGCATGGGGCCCAACCGCGTGGGTTTCCGTGGCCTGCTGCAGCCCTTTGCGGACGTGTTCAAATTGCTCAGCAAAGAGCTGATCATGCCGAGCAAGTCCAACAAGGTCCTGTTCGTCGTGGCGCCGGTGGTGACGCTCATGCCGGCGCTGGCCGCCTGGGCCATCATCCCTTTCGGTCCTGATCTGGTCCTGTCCAACGTCAATGCCGGATTGCTGTTTCTCATGGCCATCACCTCGGTGGGCGTGTACGGGGTGATCGTCGCCGGCTGGGCCTCGAACTCCAAATACGCGCTGTTGGGCGGCATGCGTGCGGCCGCCCAGATGGTGTCCTATGAACTGGCCATCGGTTTCGTGATGATCACGGTGCTGCTCGTGTCGGGATCGCTCAACATGAGCGAGATCGTCCTCGGCCAGGACAAGGGCTGGTTTGCGGGCAACGGCATCAACTTCATGTCCTGGAACTGGCTGCCCCTGCTGCCCCTGTTCGTCATCTACGTGGTGTCGTCGGTGGCGGAAACCAACCGGCACCCCTTCGACGTTGTCGAGGGCGAGTCCGAGATCGTGGCGGGCCCCATGGTCGAATACTCCGGCACCGCGTTCGCCCTGTTTTTCCTGGGCGAATACGCGAACATGATCCTCCTGTCGGCGGTGGCGTCCATCATGTTCCTCGGCGGCTGGCTGCCTCCGATCGATGCCGCGCCCTTCACCTGGGTGCCCGGTTGGCTGTGGCTGGGGATCAAAACGTTTTGTGTAGTCTCGTTGTTCATTTGGTTCCGCGCGACGTTCCCGCGGTATCGCTACGATCAGATCATGCGTCTGGGCTGGAAGGTGTTCATTCCCCTGACCGGCATCTGGCTGCTGATCGTCGCGATCTGGATGCAGACTCCGTGGAATATCTGGCAATAAGGCGGACTGGGGCAAGATATGGAAGCAATCAAAGATTTCTTCGGCAGCCTGATGCTGTCCGAGATGCTCAAGGGCATGCGCCTGACCGGCAAGTATTTTTTCAAGCGCAAGATCACCTTGCGCTACCCGCAGGAAAAAACCCCTGCCTCGCCGCGGTTCCGCGGCCTGCACGCCTTGCGCCGTTATCCCAATGGCGAGGAACGCTGCATCGCCTGCAAGCTGTGTGAAGCGGTGTGTCCGGCCCTGGCCATCAGCATCGAGTCTGAAGAGCGCGAGGACGGCTCGCGCCGTACCACGCGTTACGACATCGACCTGGCCAAGTGCATTTTCTGCGGGTTCTGCGAAGAGAGCTGTCCGGTGGACTCCATCGTGGAAACCCATATCCATGAGTACCACGGTGAAAAGCGGGGCGACCTGTACTACACCAAGGATATGCTGCTTGCGATCGGCGATCAGTACGAATCTGAAATCGCGCGCCGTCGTGCCGACGACGCCCCTTATCGTTGAATCCCGGGACCGAGCCCATGACATTCTCTACCGTCCTGTTTTATTTGTTGTCCATCGTGCTGGTTGTCGCGGCCTTCCGCGTCATTTCAGCGGCCAACCCGATCACCGCTGTGCTGCACCTCATCCTGGCTTTCTTCACGGCATCCATGCTGTGGGTGCTGGCGGGTGCCGAGTTCCTTGGCCTGCTGCTCGTGCTGGTCTATGTGGGCGCCGTGATGGTGCTGTTCCTGTTCGTGGTCATGATGCTTGATGTGCGCATGTCCACGCTGCGCACGGGACTCAAGACCTATCTGCCGCTGGGCCTGGGCATCGGCCTGGTCATGGTCCTGGAAATGGCCTTCGTCATTGCCCGCCTCTGGGCCGATGCGGGTCCCCAGGCGCCGGTGCCGGCCGATTACAACAATACGCGCGCCCTGGGCGAGCTGATGTACACCGACTTCGTGTTTGCCGTCGAGGTGGGTGGGGTGATCCTGCTTGTGGGCATGGTGTCGGCCATTGCGCTGACGCTGCGCCGCCGCCGTGACGTCAAGTACAACAATCCGGCCGACCAGGTTCGCGTGCGCGCCAAAGACCGCGTGCGCCTGGTCAATATCCCCTCGCAATCCGAAGACAAGAGCCAGCCGGCCGCTCAGGGAGAAAACAAATGACCTTCACGCTTGCGCACTATCTGGTGCTGGCCGCCATCCTGTTCTCCATCGGGGTGTTCGGTTTTTTCCTGAACCGCCGCAACCTCCTGATCCTGCTGATGTCGATCGAACTGATCCTCCTCGCGGCAAACTTCAATTTCGTGGCTTTTTCGACCTGGTTCGGCGATGCCGCGGGTCAGGTGTTCGTGTTCTTCATCCTGACTGTCGCGGCGGCCGAAGCGGCCATCGGCCTGGCCATTCTCGTGCTTCTGTTCCGCAATCTGAACACGATCAACGTCGAAGAACTGGACCACCTCAAAGGTTGATGGGATTACGAACAACATGAATTCAACCAGTCTTTATCTCGTCATCGCCTTGGCTCCGCTGGTCGGCGCCCTGATTGCGGGCCTGTTCGGCACCGGTTTCCTGGGCCGTCAGGTTGGCCGCAGCGCGGCTCATGTCATCACCATCCTCGGCGTGCTGATTTCCTTCATTGGCTCGGTCGTCGTGCTGTTCCAGGTGCTCGATGGGCAGACCTTCAACGGCGCCGTCTACACCTGGAGCGTCATCGGCACCACCAAGATCGAGGTCGGCTTCCTCATCGATTCACTGACTGCCCTGATGATGGTGGTCGTGACTTCGGTGTCGCTCATGGTGCACATCTACACCATCGGCTACATGGCCGACGATCCGGGTTACCAGCGCTTCTTCGCCTACATCTCTCTGTTCACCTTCTCCATGCTGATGCTGGTGATGTCGAACAACATGATGCAGTTGTTCTTCGGCTGGGAAGCCGTGGGCCTGGTGTCCTATCTGCTGATCGGTTTCTGGTATACGCGCCCCACGGCCATTTTTGCCAACCTGAAAGCCTTCCTGATCAACCGCGTCGGTGATTTCGGCTTCATCCTGGGCATCGGGCTGTTGTTCGCGCATGCGGGCTCCATGAATTACGCGGATGTGTTCCAGCAGACCGACAAGCTTGCCGCTCTGACCTTCCCGGGCACCGACTGGAAACTGGTCACCGTGGCTTGCATTTCCCTCTTTGTGGGCGCCATGGGCAAGTCGGCCCAGGTGCCGCTGCATGCCTGGCTGCCGGACTCCATGGAGGGTCCGACGCCGATCTCCGCGCTGATTCACGCGGCGACCATGGTGACCGCCGGTATTTTCATGGTGGCGCGCTTTTCGCCGGTGTTCGAGCTGTCCTCCACCGCGCTGGCCTTTGTCATCGTGATCGGCGCCATCGGCGCGCTGTTCCTGGGCATCCTGGGCGTGATCCAGAACGACATCAAGCGGGTGGTGGCCTACTCCACGCTGTCGCAGTTGGGTTACATGACGGTGGCGCTGGGCGCTTCGGCGTATTCGGTGGCCATCTTCCATCTCATGACGCACGCCTTCTTCAAGGCCCTGCTCTTCCTGGGCGCGGGTTCCGTCATCATCGGCATGCACCATGATCAGGACATCCGCAACATGGGCGGGTTGCGCAAGTACATGCCCATTACCTGGATCACCTTCCTGCTGGGTACGCTGGCCCTGGTCGGCACGCCGTTCTTCGCCGGCTTCTACTCGAAAGAACACATCATCGAAGCGGCTGGCGCGGCCAACGTATGGGGCGCGGGCTTTGCCTACTACGCGACGCTGATCGGCGTGTTCGTCACCTCCTTGTATTCTTTCCGACTGTACTTCCTCGTCTTCCATGGCAAGGAGCGTTTCAACACGGAAGGGCAGGCTCACGGCCACGATGTCCAGGAGCACGACGAACACCACGGCCATCACGGCACGCCGCACGAATCCCCCTGGGTCGTGACCCTGCCGCTGGTGCTGCTGGCCATTCCTTCGGTCGTCGCGGGGGCGTGGCTGATCGATCCCCTGCTTTTCGGCCAGTACTTCAAGGGCGTGATCGCCGTGCTGCCCGAGCAGCATCCGGCCATGGCCACGCTGGCGCATCACTGGGAAGGCTGGGTCGAATTCGCCGTCCATGGCTTCACGACGTTGCCCTTCTGGCTCGTTGTCGCCGGCTTCGTGGTGTCGTGGTATTGCTATCTCGTCAATCCCAAGGTGCCCGCCGCGATCAAGCGCAATTTCTCCTGGCTGTACACCATCCTCGAGAACAAATACTACGCGGACTGGTTCAACGAGCAAGTGCTGGCGCGCGCGGCGCGTTGCCTGGGCCACGGCCTCTGGCAGGGCGGCGACCGCGGCTTCATCGACGGGATTCTGGTCAATGGCAGCGCCCGCGTCGTGGGCTGGGTCTCGGCCGTCAGCCGTTACTTGCAGTCGGGCTACATCTACCACTACGCCTTTGCGATGATCATCGGCATCATGGCGTTCCTCACCTTTTTCGTGCTGACGGTTAAATGACAAGCGATATGGCGTCTTCTACCTTACCTTGGCTGACTCTTTCCATTTTCGTTCCGATCGTGGCGGGACTGATCGTCCTGCTCATCGGGCGTGATGATCGTCCGGGGCTGACTCGCTGGGTGTCGCTGATCGGCTCGGTGCTGGGCTTTCTGGTGACCTTGCCCGTATACATGGGGTTTCGCGCCGACACGGCAGAAATGCAGTTCGTCGAGAAAACCCCCTGGATCCAGACCTTCTCCGTCAACTATCACCTGGGTGTCGACGGCATCTCGCTGTGGTTCGTGCTGCTGACCGCCTTCATCACCATCATCGTGGTGCTGGCCGGCTGGGAAGTCATCACCAAGCGCGTTGCGCAATACATGGCTGCCTTCCTGATCCTTTCGGGGCTCATGGTGGGGGTGTTCGTCGCGCTCGACGGCATGCTGTTCTATGTGTTCTTCGAGGCCACTCTGATCCCGATGTACCTGATCATCGGGGTCTGGGGCGGACCGAATCGCGTGTACGCCGCATTCAAGTTCTTCCTGTACACCCTGTTGGGCTCGCTGCTGACACTGGTCGCATTCATTTATCTGTGGCGTGTTTCGGGCGGTTCGTTCGACATCCAGACCTGGCATCAGCTCAAGCTGGGCTACACGCCGCAGATCCTCGTCTTCATCGCCATGCTGGCTGCGTTCGCCGTTAAGGTGCCGATGTGGCCGGTCCACACGTGGTTGCCCGATGCGCACGTGGAGGCCCCGACCGGTGGTTCGGTGGTGCTGGCCGCCATCATGCTGAAGCTGGGCGCTTACGGTTTCCTGCGTTTCTCGCTGCCCATTGCACCGGATGCATCGCACAGCCTGGCAGGGCTCATGATCGCCTTGTCGCTGATCGCCGTCATTTACATCGGCCTGGTCGCGATCGTGCAGGACGACATGAAGAAGCTGGTGGCGTATTCCTCCGTGGCCCACATGGGATTCGTGACCTTGGGTTTCTTCCTGTTCAACACGGCAGGCATGGAAGGCGCGATCGTGCAGATGATTTCCCACGGTTTCGTCTCCGGCGCGATGTTCCTTTGCATCGGCGTGCTGTACGACCGTCTGCACACGCGCCGCATCGATGCGTACGGCGGCGTGATCAACGTCATGCCGCGTTTCGTCACGTATTTCCTGCTGTTCTCGCTGGCCAATAGCGGCCTGCCCGCCACCAGCGGCTTCGTGGGCGAGTTCACGGTGATCATGGGCGCGGTCGAGTACAACTTCTGGATTGGCCTGCTTACGGCCACGGCGTTGATCTGGGGCGCGGCCTATTCCTTGTGGATGGTCAAGCGGGTGGCATTCGGCGACATCACCAATGAGGCGGTGCGCTCGATGTCCGACCTGAGCGCGCGCGAATTCTTCATCCTCGGAATCATGGCGGTCATGGTGTTGTACATGGGCATCCATCCCAAACCCTTTACCGATGTCATGCACGTCTCGGTGCAGGCGCTGCTGCAACACGTCTCTGTCTCGAAACTGTAAGCCCGGATCATTATGCAAAATCAATTTCACTTCGCCCTGGCCTTGCCGGAGATTCTGCTGCTGGTGCTGACGCTTGCGCTGCTGGTCTTTGATGCCTTCAGCAAGTCGCGCGAGCGTCATGCGACTTTTGTCCTGAGCCTGCTGGTGCTGGTCTTGCTGACGGTGGTCAGTGGCGTCCAATGGAGCGAGGGCGTCCAAGGCAATGCCTTCAACGGCATGTTCGTGACCGATTCCCTCGGGCATCTGCTCAAGATCGCGTCCTACGTTGCGGTAGCCATCACATTGATCTATGGCCGCCAGTACGCTGAAGAGCGCGAGATGCTGAGCCACGGCGGCGAGCTTTATACGCTGACGCTTTTCGCCCTGCTGGGTCAGATGGTGATGATCTCGGCCGGCAGCATGCTCACGGTGTACCTGGGCGTCGAGCTCATGTCCTTTCCCTTGTATGCGTTGATCGCCATGCGTCGCGATCATGTCCAGTCCGCCGAGTCGGCGATGAAGTATTTCGTGCTGGGCTCGCTGGCTTCGGGTATCCTGCTGTACGGCTTGTCGATGATTTACGGCGCGACCGGTCAGCTCGATCTGGGCCAGATTGCCGACGCCATCAAGAGCGGCCAGATTCAAACCCTGCCGCTGGTGTTCGGCGTGGTGTTCATCGTCGCCGGCCTGGCGTTCAAGCTGGGTGCCGTGCCTTTCCACATGTGGGTTCCGGACGTCTATCATGGGGCCCCCACGGCTGTCACCCTGATTGTCGGGGCTGCCCCCAAGCTCGCCGCTTTTGCGCTGGTGCTGCGCCTGCTCATCGAAGGCCTGCATGGGCTGGCGCTGGACTGGCAGCCCATGCTGCTCATCATGGCGGTGTTGTCGCTGGCCATCGGCAATCTGACCGCCATCGTGCAGACCAATTTCAAGCGCATGCTGGCGTATTCCACCATCTCGCACATGGGCTTCGTGTTCCTGGGGCTGCTGTCCGGGGTCATCGAAGGCAAGCCTGAGGCCACCAGCCTGGCGTATGGGTCTTCCCTGTTCTACATGATCATCTATGTGCTCACCACGCTGGCGACGTTCGGCCTGATCCTGCTGCTCAGCCGCAAAGGGTTCGAGTGCGAGGATATCGCCGATCTCAAGGGCCTGAACCGCCGCAATCCGGTTCTGGCCGGCGTGCTGCTGGTGGCGATGTTCTCGCTGACGGGGATTCCCCCGATGGCGGGTTTCTACGCCAAACTGGCGGTCCTGCAAGCTGTCGTGGTGGCGGGCCATGTCTGGCTGGCGGTGGTGGCCGTCCTGTTCTCGCTGATCGGTGCCTTCTACTATCTGCGCGTCGTCAAGATGGCGTATTTCGACGAGCCCGAAGATGAGATCGCTGCCGTGCGCACGGGCGTGCTGCCCAATGGCCTGATGTCCATCAATGGTCTTGCGCTGCTGGTTCTGGGTATCGTGCCCGGCGGGTTGATGGCCTTGTGCGTGCAGGCCATCCAGCATTCCCTCGGATTCTGAGGGGCCGTCGCCCATGGATCAGACGCTGGCTGTCTGGCTGCTCATTCTGCTTGCGCTGTCGACAGCCGGCCTGCCGTTCTGGCTCGAACGTCCCTTGCTGGTGTTGCCATGGGCGGAAAAGGGTGAAGATGCCCGGCCCTCATGGCTGCGGGGGCTGGAGTCTCTCGTTTTCTTTGTCCTGCTGATCGGACTTCATTTTGCGGTGCTCTCCTGGATAGGGGGGGCTCTGCTGATCCCGTCGGATCCGCTGTCGCTGGGCTTGTTCCTGGGCAAACTGCTGCTTCTGGCCGCGGCGGCGGTGCTCGTGCTGGGCTATCCCGGCTGGCGGGATGTCAATCGATCGGTGCGCAAGTCCTTCGTGACGCGCATGCTTGAGGTGGTGGTGCTGTATCTCTTGGTGGGGACGCTGGGCCTTGCGTTCGAAGCCAATATCGGCAATCCCTTTCCCAAGAACTGGGAGTTCTACGCCATCACGCTGAGCCTGTATCTCGTGCTGGCATACCCCGGGTTCGTCTTCCGCTACCTTCTGCGCAAGCCACGCTGAAGGCGTCTTTCGTTTGTTTCCGTCGTTTCGGTTCTTTCGTCATTCCGCCGAGAGGCGGAACCCACGTGCATGACGATCGTCCTCTCGGCGGGGGTATGTATTCAGTGGATCCCGGCATGTGCCGGGATGACGAGGTCGGGTGTCAGGATGACAGCCCGTTTCACTGTTCGAACCAGTTCAGCACCGCATCCAGGCCGCTGTAGTTCAGGGCGAAGCTCGCCTGAGCCTGCACGATGGGTTTTGCACGGTAGGCGACGGAGTAGTCGGCCAGGGCGAGCATTTTCAGATCGTTGGCACCGTCACCCATGGCGATGATCTGATGAGGCTGAGCCCCGGTTTCGGCCGCCAGGGCGCGCAAGCTGTCGGCCTTGCCCTGTGCGTCGACAATGTGCCCAAGGACCCGGCCGGTGATCAGGCCATTCTCGATCTCCAACACGTTGGAACGGGTCTGGTCCAACTCCAGGCGCGTGCGCAGCCGGTCGGTGAAGAACGTGAACCCGCCGGAAACCAGCAGCACCTTGAGGCCGGCCTGCTTCGCGGTGGCAATGAGGCGTTCGGCGCCGGCATTGAGTTGCAGCCGCTTTGAATACACCTCCTCCAGGGCCTGGGCCGGAACGCCTTCCAGCAGGGCCACACGACGGCGCAGGCTTTCCGCGAAATCCTTGATCTCGCCTCGCATGGCCGCCTCTGTGATGGCCGCGACTTCAGGCTTGCGCCCGGCCACATCGGCGATCTCGTCGATGCACTCGATATTGATGAGCGTGGAGTCCATGTCCATGGCCAGAATGCGGCAATCCTGCAGCGCCTGGCGCTTTTCCAGAAAGGCATGGTCCAGGTGAAGGACCGAGCATTCGCGCAGTGCCGCTTCTTTTTCCGCGACGTCCACATCCATCAGCATGACTGCGGTGTTGTCGAGTTGGCGCAAGCCCTGGGCGCCTACGATGGCGGCGATTTTCTCGGCGTGTTCCGAAGAGAGGCTGGGCGATTGGAGGATCAGATGGGTCATGAAAGGTCCGTGAAAATCCACATGAGGCCGCAATCAGGCGGCAAGGGCTTTGAGTACGTCGCGCAGCGCGTCGATGCGCGCGCTGACAGGGCTGGGTGGGGCGGGCGTGCCGTTCTGGCTGTTGCGGGGAGACGCCGCCTTGAGTTCGATCTTGATCTTGTCCTGTCCCGCCAGACGGATGTTGCGCCGAGTCTGGATGAGTTCAATGATGCGCAGCGGGTCGATGTTGGGCTTGGTGTTGAACTGGATCATGGCCTGGGCTTCGCTGGCGTCGATCTTGATGACCCCCAGAGGCTCGGCATGCAGCCGGAGCCGGTGCGTGGCGAGCAGCGTGCGTGCGGCTTCAGGTAATTTCCCGTAGCGATCGATCAGTTCCTCCTGGATGTCCAGAAGGTCGTCTTCGCTGGCGGCGTGGGACAGCTTTTTGTAAAAGCCCAGTCGCGCATGCACGTCCGGGCAGTAGTCGGTCGGGAGCAGGGCCGATGCGTGCAGATTCACTTCGCACAGAGCGGTGAAGGGAGAGTCCAGATCGGGCTCTTCGCCCGCCTTGAGTGCACGCACGGCCGTGTTGAGCATTTCCGAATACATCGAAAAGCCGATTTCATGGATGTTGCCCGATTGGGATTCGCCCAGGATTTCTCCCGTGCCGCGAATCTCCAGATCGTGCATCGCCAGATAGAAGCCTGAGCCAAGTTCTTCCATGGCCTGGATGGCTTCAAGCCGTTTCTTGGCATTGGCCGTGATGGCATCCTCTCCAGGGGTGAGCAGATAGGCATAGGCCTGATGGTGGGAACGGCCCACACGGCCTCGCAACTGGTGAAGCTGGGCAAGACCGAGCCGGTCGGCCCTGTGGATCACGATGGTGTTGGCCGATGGTACGTCGATGCCGGTCTCGATGATGGTGGTACACAGCAGGACGTTGTAGCGCTGCTGGTAGAAGCCCTTCATGACTTCCTCGAGCTCGCGCTCCGGCATCTGGCCATGGGCCACGGCGATGCGCGCTTCAGGAACCAGCTCCTCCAGTCGAGCCCGGCGGTTGTGTATGGTTTCGACCTCATTGTGCAGGAAATACACCTGGCCGCCGCGTTTGAGTTCACGAAGCAGGGCCTCGCGTATGGTGCTGCCATCTTCGCGACGCACGAATGTCTTGATGGCCAGGCGCTTCTGAGGGGCCGTGGCAATGACCGAGAAGTCGCGTATGCCTTCCAGCGACATGCCCAGCGTACGAGGGATGGGCGTGGCGGTCAGAGTCAGGACGTCGACCTCGGCGCGCAGGGATTTGAGCTTTTCCTTCTGGCGCACGCCAAAGCGATGCTCTTCGTCGATGATCACCAGGCCGAGTCGCTTGAAGGCGACCTCTTTCGAGAGCAGTTTGTGCGTGCCGATGATGATGTCCACACTGCCGTCCTTGATGCCTTCGATGGCCGCAGCCACTTCTTTGGCGGAACGAAAGCGCGACAACTCCACGACACGCACGGGCCAATCGGCAAAACGGTCAGCAAACGTCTGGGCGTGCTGTTCGGCAAGCAAAGTCGTGGGGCAGAGCAGCGCCACTTGCTTGCTGTTGGCGACGGCAAGGAAGGCCGCCCGCAACGCGACTTCGGTCTTGCCGAAACCTACGTCGCCGCAGACCAGCCTGTCCATCGGGCGGCCCGAGGTCATGTCGGAGATCACGGCTTCGATGGCAGCCGCCTGGTCGGGTGTTTCCTCGAAACCGAAGCCCTCGACGAAAGCCTGATAATCGTTGAGCGGCAGTTTGAACGCATGGCCTTCGCGCGAGGCCCGCAAGGCATAAAGGGCGAGCAGCTCGGCCGCGGCATCGCGCACCTGCTTGGCCGCCTTGCGCCGTGCCTTGTCCCATTGGCCTGAGCCAAGCTGATGCAGCGGCGCTTGCTCCGGATCCGATCCGCTGTAGCGGGCGATCACATGCAGATGCGCGACCGGCACATAGAGCGTGCCGCCATTGGCATACTCGAGATGGAGGAATTCCATCTTGCCTTCGCCCAGGTCCATGTCGACCAGTCCCATATAGCGTCCGATGCCGTGTTGGGCATGAACGACAGGGTCCCCTGCGCGCAGCTCCGACAAGTCGCGCACCATCGCTTCGACATTGCTGCTGCCCTCCTGGGCTCTGCGCCGTCGCCGGGATGCCGGGCCCTGGGCGGGGTAGAGATCGTTCTCCGTGAGCAGCAGCAAGCCGTCGGACATGCCGAAGCCGGCATCCAGCGGCGCCACGACCAGGCCGAAGCGGCTGTCGGATTGCAGAAATGCCTGCAGTGAATCGAACTGGGCATCCGGCGCCAAGCCGTTCTCTCCCAGCATGAGCAACAGGGTTTCGCGTCGTCCGGCGGAGTCGGCGCACAGTGCGACACGCCCGGCGGTCTTGGCCAGCAAGGCGCGCAGCTTGCCGACAGGGTCATCGGAGCGGCGAGAGACCGCGATATCCGGGGCGGGATGGAAGTCAGGAGAGGCGCCGTCCGCAGAAAGGGCGAGGCGTCCAAACGACTTCAGGCGGGCATGCAGGGCCTCCGAATCCAGAAAGAGCGCCGAGGGCTCGAGGATGGGACGTTCGCGGTCGCCCTTCAGGAACTGATAGCGGCTGTGGGTGTCTTGCGCGAAGCGATGTATGGCGTCGTCGACGTCGCCCAGCGTGACGCTGATGGTGGATTCGGCCAGGTAGTCGAACAAGGTGGCCGTTTCGTCGAAAAACAGCGGAAGGTAATATTCGACCCCCGCAAAGGGAATGCCGTTGCCGATGTCTTTGTAGGGCAGGGCGCGCGAAGGGTCGCCCTCGAAGACTTCTCGGAACCGTGCCCGGAAATGGGCCCGTGCAGCCTCATCCATGGGGAACTCGCGCCCCGGCAGCATGTGCACGTCCTTGACGGGATACAGGCTGCGCTGGGTGTCGATGTCGAAGCTGCGGATGGACTCGATTTCATCATCGAACAGATCGATGCGATAGGGCAGTACCGAACCCATCGGGAAGAGGTCGATGAGTCCGCCCCGGATGCTGAACTCGCCGGGGGCGGTCACCTGTGTCACATGCTCGTAGTTGGCCAGGGTCAGTTGCTGGCGCAGCGAGCTTTCGTCCAGTTTGTCGCCCTGTCGGAAGGCGAAGGTGTAGGCGGCCAGAAAAGAAGGCGGCGCCAGGCGGTACAGGGCGGTGGTCACCGGCACGGTCAGGATGTCCACTGTGCCCAGCATCAAGGAGTGCAGGGTGTGAAGGCGCTCGGAGATCAGATCCTGGTGCGGAGAGAAGCTGTCGTAGGGCAGGGTCTCCCAGTCGGGAAGCTGCCGGACGCGCAGTTCCGGCGCGAAAAGACGCAGCTCTTCGGCTATGCGCTGGGCGGCCAGGGGGTCGGCGCAGAACACCGCCAGAGGGCGTTTTCCCGCCCGGGCGAGGTCGGCCAGAAGCCAGGCGTCGCCTGACCCCGGGGGGCAAGGCACAGCATGACGCAGTCCAGGCTTGAGGGACCGGAGCAAGGAAAGAGTAGAGGGAAGCACGTGCGGGGCGGATGTGTCTGAGGCCATTTCGCGTGTCATTATAAAATCTCTTTCCCATGAGAAAGAAAATCATCGCCATCGTTCCCGCCGCGGGCATCGGCACCCGCGCCCAGCTTGGCTCCGCGGCGGCCGACCGGCCCAAGCAGTATCGGCTCGTAAAAGGAGAGCCGATGCTGCGTCGGGCGGTTCAGGCCTTGCTGGCGGATGCGCGCATCGATCAGGTCCGGGTCGCCGTGGCGCCCGGTGATGCGTGGGTGACCGAGGCGCTGGCGGGGCTGCCCCGCACGGTGTGGCGCCCTTGCGGGGGACCGACCCGTGCCGCGACCGTGACGGCGGCATTGCAGGATGCCGGCCTCGAAAAGGACGATTGGGTACTTGTGCATGATGCAGCCCGGCCCGGCCTTCCGGCTGACGCGCTGGCGCGTCTGATCGATGCCTGCCTGCTTCGCCACAGCGGCGGCCTGTTGGCGCTGCCCGTCGCAGATACTGTGAAGCGTGCCGCAAGCGCGGTCGGGACTGGCGGACAAGAGGCGCCCGTCGTCAGCACGACGGTTGCGCGTGACGATCTGTGGCTGGCTCAGACCCCGCAGATGTCCTTGGCGGGCCCGCTGTTGCAGGCACTGCAGGCCGCCGCGGCCGCCGGGGTGGCGATTACCGACGAGGCATCGGCGCTCGAATACCATGGGCTGTGTCCTTTGCTCGTCCCGGGGTCGGCGCGCAACTTCAAAGTCACGTGGCCCGACGATTTCGAATTGATGGAGCGTTTGCTATGAGTATCCCTTTCAGAGTCGGGCAGGGGTTCGACGTCCATGCCCTGGCCGAGGGGCGTCGGCTGATCATCGGCGGCGTCGACATCCCGCACACGCACGGGCTGCTCGGCCATTCGGATGCCGATGTGCTGCTGCATGCCCTGACCGACGCTCTGCTGGGCGCGGCAGGCCTGGGAGACATCGGCCGCCATTTTCCCGACACGGCGCCTGAGTACAAGGGGGCCGACAGCCGTGTGTTATTGCGCAAGGCCTATGAGAAGGTCAAGGCGGCGGGCTGGGTGGCGGGCAATGTTGATGCGACCATACATGCCCAGGCGCCCAAGATGGGGCCTCACGCCGCCGCCATGGCTGGCAATATCGCCGCGGATCTGGGCCTGGAGGTGCAGCAGGTGAACATCAAGGCCAAGACCAATGAGGGCCTGGGGCATCTGGGACGCAAGGAAGGCATTGCCGCCACGGCGGTGGTGCTTCTGGCGCGCGGGTGATGTTCCACGCCTCATCTGCCTACGATTCGTCTTTCCCGAGTCCGTCTTCCCGGCGGAAGCCGGGATCCACGCAAACTCGTGGATTCCGCTTTGCAGCGGAATGACGGGTTAACGGCGGAATGACGGTTAACGGTGGAATGACGGTTAACTTGCCAGCAAGGCGTCGAGCACGCGTAACGTTTCTGCCGGGTTGCGGCTGACGCGGTCGTGGTTCACGGTGATATGCTGGATGATGTTGTCTGGATCGATCACGAAGGTGGCCCGCATGGCGACGCCTTCGGTTCGATCGCGTACCCCGAGCTGGTCGATCAAGGCGCCGCTGGTGTCTGCAAACTGATAGTGGGCAAGTTTCTGCACTTCAGGATGCGCCTGGCGCCAGGCCAGCTTGACGAATTCGTTGTCGGACGAGCCGCCCAGAAGGATGGTGTCCCTTTCGTCGAAAGCCTGGGCCAGCTTGTCGAATTCCAGGATTTCATCGGGGCACAGGATGCTGAAATCTTTGGGGTAGAAATAGACGACCTTCCATTTGCCGGGGAAGGAGCTTTCGCTGATGTCTTCAAATGCGGATACCCCATTTTCCTCGTGGAGGGTGAATCCTGGCTTGACCCCTGTGATCTTGAATGGTTCGAGCTTGTCGCCTACCGTTTTCATGCGTACTCCGCCGGTTGCCGGTTTGTGGTCTTGTGTGCGTGTTCATTATGCCATTTGAATCACGCATTGGCTGTCGGTGCTGCGTTCGTACCTTTGCCATGCGTGCGCGGCAGTTCGATGCGCGCGACCAGGCCGCCGGAAGCGCGGCTCAGCAGCCGGAGTTGGCCATTGACCTGGCCCAGCAGCCGTTCGACGATGGCCAGGCCCAGGCCGGCGCCGCTGACGCCGGTGCGCGCGGTCTCGCCGCGGGAGAACGGGCGCAGGAGCCGAGCGATATCGGATTCCGCGATGCCGCTGCCCTGGTCGGCGACTTCGATGACGATGGTGCTGCCTTCCTGCCGGGCCGACAAATTGATATAGGCCCTGTCGTCGACTGGAGAACGGCCGTAACGCCGTGCGTTCTCGATCAGGTTGATGACGATGCGCTTCAGGTCGTGCGCCGTGATGCGTGCGTACAGGTTGGGAGCGATTGTGGCGGAGAGGTGCCCCCCCAGGGATTCGGTGTGGCTGCGTTCCCGCTCGTGGATGTCCTCGAGCACCCGGGAAACGTCGATGCCCTGTTCCGGCACTGCGCCTGCCGGACGCGCATATTCCATCAGTTGGCCGATGCTGTGATCGATCTGCGCCAAGTCTTCGTCGATGGCCTGGCGAGCCTCGTCGCTGACGTGGCTCATTTCGATTTCCAGGCGCATGCGCGCCAGGGGCGTGCGCAGATCATGCGAAATGCCGGCCAGCATGATCTCGCGATCCGCCTCGGTCTGCCTCAGATCGCGCGCCATGCGATTGAATGCGACATTCAGTTCGCGAATTTCGAGCGGGCCTTTCTCGGGCAGGGGAGAGGGGGTTTCGCCCCGCGCCACTTGCTGGGCCACTTTGGCCAATTGGCCCAGCGGCCGGTTGACAAAGCGCACGCTGATTGCCGAGCCGATCAGGGCCAGGATGAGCGCCGTCACCCCCCAGCTGAACCATTCGATGCCCGCAGTCAGACCCAGCTGCTCGCGGTCGAACACCAGCCAGTACTTGTCTTTGTCGATGTCGAAGCTGACCCAGATGCCCGGTGCCTTGTTGACCGACCACATGATCAGCGTATTGGCCCCCTGGCGCTTCTTGATCTCGGCCGCAACGTGGTTCCAGTAGTTGGAGTTCGGCAGCGGCTCGAGCTCGTCGGCGGGTTCGCGAGGCTGGATGCGCAGGCTTTCTTTGGTGGCCAGATCCAGCATGAGCGCTGGCCTGACGCTCGAGGGCGCATAGACCAGCGCTGAGCGGGTGATGCTGACTGAGGTGGTGACGCGCTGCGCCATCTGGATGGCGCGCGGCCCTTCTTCCATGCTGAAGAAAACCTGCAGCCAAGCCCCCAGGCTGACCAGCATGAGAGCGGCCAGCAACAGGAAGGAGCGACTGAAAAGGCCGAGGCGCAGGCGCGAGGTGATTCGCGCGAAGTGTCTGGGAAAAAACGACATTTACACGTGCTGGGCGATATCCCTCGCGCGGGGTTCAGCGGCCGCCATCAGGAACGAAGACGTATCCCAAGCCCCACACCGTCTGGATGAAAACGGGTTTGGACGGATTGGGTTCGATCAGCTTGCGCAGACGCGAGATCTGGACATCGAGGCTGCGGTCGAAGGCCTCGTATTCGCGGCCTCTGGCAAGTTCCATCAGCTTGTCGCGCGACAGGGGGATCTTCGGATGCCGGGCGAACACCTTCAGTACCGAGAACTCGCCGGTGGTGATCGGCACTGGTTCGTTGTCGCGCGTCAGGGTGCGGGTCGACAGGTTCAGGACGTAAGGGCCGAACTCGATGGACTCGTTTTCCTGGCTGGGGGCACCCGGATGTTCTTCGGTGCCACGGCGCCGCAGGATGGCGTTGACGCGCGCCAGGAGTTCACGCGGGTTGAAGGGTTTGGAAAGATAGTCGTCCGCACCCATCTCCAGGCCGACGATACGGTCGATCTCCTCGGCCTTGGCGGTCAGCATGATGATGGGGGTGTTGTCGTGCGCGCCACGCAGGCGCCGGCAGATGGACAGGCCGTCTTCGCCGGGCAGCATGAGATCGAGCACCAGCAGGTCGAAGTGTTCGCGCTGCCAGAGTTTGCTCATTTCCTTGCCGTCTTCGGCCACGAATACGTTGAAGCCCTGTTCCGAGAGGTATCGGCGCAGGAGATCACGAAGCCGCGGGTCGTCATCGACAACAAGAATCTTGCGGGTCAGGGATGGGTTTGGTGTATTCATGGCCGAAAATGTAACAGGGACAAGAAAACCCGGAAAGGGGCTGGTAGCAACAAATTACATACGAATCGTTTCGTAGAAACACGTATTACAGTTCTGCCTGTCCAGCCGGAAGAGATTTCAACCGGAACACAGTGATACATAGATTATCATTGCGTTTGGATACACAACAGTATTTTTTTTGAACTTCCGCTAAATGGCCTACTTCTGCGTTCTAATGCGGGTATGCTGGCCATTGGGCGAGGTTTTGGGCTGTGTGCCGACAGCGTGCTGCCGTGTTGGTTCTAATCCGTCTGGCGATAAGAGCTCTGGCTTCAAGCCAGGTCGATTGCTCCGGCTTGTTACAAATATCGCGCCAACGCGATGCCGTGTCAAGCGCCCCAAAGGTCTTCCTTGCTTAAAATGGCAGCCATGAATCTTCATATCATCGCCCTGGAAACGTCATCCAGTCTTTGCAGCGTGGCCCTGCTGGTCAGCCGGGAGGGCCAATTGAGTGTCCGCAGCCTCGAGCACGAGGGGAGCGGTGAGCACGCCGAGCGCCTGCTGCCCATGGTGGACGAACTGCTCAGGCAAGAAGGCCTGGCCCGGGAGCAGCTCGACGCGGTGGCATTCGGCCAAGGGCCTGGCGGCTTCACCGGCCTGCGCGTGGCCTGCGGCGTGGCCCAGGGCATGGCGTTTGCGTTGGGTGTCCCCGTCATTCCCGTCTCCTCGCTGCAGGCGGTTGCCGCCCAGGATGCCGCCGCCGGAGAGGGTTTGCGAGTGGTCCTGCAGGATGCCCGTATGCGCGAAGTCTATGCGGCGGCGTTCCAGCCCGCCCTCACTCCGGCCGGTTTGCCTGTGTGGCGCGTCGTGCATGACCCCGTCCTGCTGGGGGGCGACGATGTTTCATTGTGGCTTGACACTCTCCTGGCCGCCCAGGGAGGGGGCGAGGTGGTGCGGTTGCTGGGCGATGCGCGCGATGCCGTGCCCGAACTGAGTCGGCTCGAATCTCCGTTGGGCGCCGACTCGCCGGCGATCGCCTGGGGCGATGCACGCCGCGCCGATGCCGAGTTCGTGGCCCGCCTGGCCTGTTGGGCGTGGCAGCGCGGCGAGGCGATCGAGCCAGAGCATGCCGCTCCGGTCTATGTGCGCGACAAAGTCGCTTACACCACGGCCGAGCGCCAGGCCGGCCTTGGCGGAAACCCCCGGGCTGGTCTGCCCATTTCCATTGTCCCCATGTCGGAGTCCGATCTGGCTGCCGTGGCCGAAATTGAACGCGCGGTGCAAGCTTTCCCCTGGACGCTCGGCAACTTCAGGGATGCCTTGCAGGCGGGTTATGGCGCCTGGGTGGCGCGGCAGCACGATGCCGTGCTCGGTTTTGCATTGGTCATGTTCGCGCCGGACATCGCCCATTTGTTGTTGATCGCCGTCGAGCCCGGGGCTCAGCGCACGGGGGTGGGGCATCGCTTGCTGCGCTTTTGCGAACAGGAGACCGTCTTGCGCGGCCTGCCGGCCCTGATGCTCGAGGTGCGCCCGTCGAATGAGCGGGCGGTGGCTTTCTATCGCAATCGCGGGTTCGCGCATATCGCAACCCGCAAAGGGTATTACCCCACGGGTCGGGGCGAGCGCGAAGACGCCTGGGTCATGGAGAAGACTCTCAGCCGAACTCAGGAGCGGGCAGGATGAACATGGGACAGGGGGGAGTGATTTTCGCCAGGCCGTCGTTGACGCCAGTGCAGCAGGCATGGCTGAATGAAATGGGCGTCGACGGGCGTCTGCTGCGTCCTTTCATCGATCCGGACCCCCGGCCTGGAGTCCGCACCGAGGCTGTTCCCGCAGTGAGTGTCGCCGTGGATGGGCCGGTTGCCGGGCAAGTTGCTCAAGGTGTCGTCGCCGGCGTGAGGCAAGCGCCGGCGCCAGCCGTCATGCCGCGACACGAGCCGATTGCCAGGGCCAAGGTGCCGCCTGAGCCTGTGCAGGCGCCGCGCGAGGTGCCTGTGGACTGGTCTGCATTGCAGGAGCACGTGTCCGTCTGTCAGGCATGCGATTTGCATGCCGGGCGCGCTCAAACCGTCTTTGGCTCGGGCACGGTCGGTCCGGTGGAGTGGTTGATCGTCGGAGAAGCGCCCGGAGAGCGGGACGACAGGGCGGGCCTTCCTTTCCAGGGCCGTCCGGGGGAGCTTCTCAAGGCGATGCTGGACACGGTGGGGGTCGGCCCGGAAAGCAGGGTGTTTTATACCAATATCGTGAAATGCAAGCCGCGGGGCAATCGTATCCCTCGACCAGAGGAAGTGGCAGCCTGCCGTCCCTATCTTGAGCGGCAGATCGCGCTTGCACGGCCTCGGCGCATTCTGGCCCTGGGTTGGCTGGCCGCCCAGGCACTGACCACGGAGACGGGCAGCCTAGAGGCTTTGCGCGGCCGTGTGCATTGGCGCGAATTCGAAGGCGGGCTCAAAGTGCCGATCGTGGCAACCTACCATCCGGCATCGTTGCTGTTGCGGCCGCGCCAGAAGGCCGATGCCTGGCGCGACCTGAATCTGGCCCTGTCAGTGTAGAGCCTGTCCGTGGCCGTGCTGGCCGATTTGCCGTTGCAGGGTCGGATCGCGGCGGTGATTGAGCTGGTTCCAGCGGATGAACAGCATCATCATGGCCGCTACCAGCAGGCCGAAAAACACAATGATGGTATTGATGTCGATGTTCAGCCAGAGCATCAGGCTGTACAGCGCCAGCATCAGAAGGATATTCAACTGTTCGTTGAAGTTCTGAACCGCGATGGAGTGGCCGGCCGACAGCAGGACGTGGCCGCGATGCTGCAGCAGGGCGTTCATCGGCACCACGAAGAAGCCGGACAGGGCGCCGACAACCAGAAGAATGCTGTAGACCGCCCATGGTTCGTAGACATAAGGCATGAACAGCACGGTGAAGCCCATGGCCACGCCCAGCGGCAGGACGGACAAGGCGCGGCGCAAGGGAACTTTGCCTGCGCAGACCGCGCCGACGACGGTTCCGATGGCGGCCACGCCCATCAGCACGGACGATTTTTCCAGCGGATACCCCAGGTGCTTGGCGCCCCATTCGATGACGATGAGCTGCAGTGTGGCGCCGGCGCCCCAGAACAAGGTGGTGACGGCCAGCGAGATCTGGCCGAGTTTGTCCTTCCAGAGGATGGCGACATACCCGGAAAATTCGCCGACCAGTTTCAGGGGGTTGGTCTGCTGCTTGGGATAGCTGACGCCGGTGGCGGGGATGAGCAGATTGCATCCCGCGGCCAGCAGGTAGACGAAACCGATGATGAAAATGGCGGCTTCGGTGCGGGTGCGGGCCAGTGCACTGACCCAGGGATATTCGAGCAAGGTGCTCGAGACCGCGGGGCTGATGAGTATGCCGCCCAGAACGGTGCCCGCGATGATCGACAGGACCGTCAGGCCTTCGATCCAGCTATTGCCCTTGACGAGCTGTTCCGGCGGGAGCATTTCGGTGACGATGCCGTACTTCGCGGGCGAATAGGCGGCCGCCCCGATGCCCACGAGGGTGTAGGCAATGAAGACCTGCACAAGTTGCGAGTTGTCGCTGAGGGCGAGCATCTGGGCGGTGAACATCAGCACGCAGCCGGCAAGCTTGATCGCATTGGTGGCGAACATGACGCGTCCCTTGGGGAAGGTGTCCGCCAGGGCGCCGACGAACGCGGCCAGGACCACGTAGGCAAGCGCAAACCACCACTTCATCATGGGTACCATCCAGTCGGGTCCCTGAAGGTCGGCGATGAGGGCGATGGCCGCGATGAGCAGCGCGTTGTCTGCCAGAGACGACAGCGCCTGGGCTGTCATTACGAGATAAAAGCCTTTTTTCAATCGTCTGTCTCTGTGCAGAAGGGTGAACGGAAAGCGTGTGCGTACCGCGAAGCAAGTCTCCGAGTATAGCCGCAGCGATTGGGGCGTATCAAAAGTTTTCTGGTTTGGGCGGTTAGGGAAAATCTGGACGACCGCGTTGCTCCGGCGAGGGTGCGTTATGATACGAAACCATATAAGGACGCCCGTCGTCCGGCCCATTTGCATTCATAAAGACTCGATCGCTTCTCCGTGCGCCTGACTCAGATAAAACTTGCCGGTTTCAAGTCGTTTGTCGAGCCGACGGTTATTCCCACGCCAAGTCAATTAGTGGGGGTCGTCGGCCCGAATGGCTGCGGAAAGTCCAACATCATCGATGCCGTCCGCTGGGTGCTGGGCGAAACCAAGGCTTCCGAACTGCGCGGCGAGTCCATGCAGGACGTGATCTTCAACGGCTCGGGCAACCGCAAGCCTGCGGCGCGCGCGTCGGTGGAACTGGTGTTCGACAACTCCGAGGGACGCGCGGTGGGCCAATGGAGCGCCTACTCCGAAATCGCTGTGCGCCGCGTACTGACGCGCGACGGCACCAGCAGCTATTTCGTGAACAACCAGCAGGTACGGCGGCGCGATATCCATGACATCTTCCTGGGCACCGGTCTGGGGGCTCGGGGCTACGCCATCATCGGCCAGGGCATGATCAACCGCCTGATCGAGGCGCGCCCGGAAGAGCTCAGGGTGTTCCTCGAAGAGGCGGCGGGCGTTTCGCGCTATAAAGAGCGCCGGCGCGAGACCGAAAACAGGCTGGGCGATACCCGCGAGAACCTAACGCGTCTCGAGGATATCCTGCGCGAGCTGGCCACGCAGCTGGAAAAGCTCGAGTCGCAGGCCGAGGTCGCCCAACGCTATCGGGCCCTGCAGCAGGAAGGCGAGCAGAAGCAGCAAATGTTGTGGTTGCTCAAGGAAAACGCGGCCCGGGAAGAACAGAAATCGCATTTTCTGGCCATTGAACAAGCCCAGACCGAACTCGAAGGGGCGATTGCCGGCTTGCGCGCCGGTGAATCGGCGCTCGAATCGCGCCGGCAGGCGCATTATGCGGCGGCCGATGCCGTGCATGCCGCCCAGGGCAGGCTGTTCGAGGCTGGGGCTCAGGTCAGCCGGCTCGAGGCCGAGATCCGGCATGTCGTCGATTCGCGCAACCGCGTGCAGGCGCGCCGCGGCCAGTTGCAGACTCAGATGCAGGAATGGGCCGATCAACAGGCCCATTGCGCCGAACAGCTCGCGCAGGCCGAAATCGAGCTCGAAGAGGCCGCGGTGCGTACCGAGGAGGCGCGGGCGCGGGCCGATGAAGCCGTGACGAACCTTCCGGACATCGAGGCGCGCGTGCGCGCGGCCAGCGCTGCCCGGGACGACATGCGCAGCGCGTTGGCGCGGGTCGAGCAGAATCTGGCCCTGGCCGCGCAGTCTCAGCGCGATGCCGATCGCCAGGTCGCGGCCCTGGAACAGCGCCGCGAGCGGCTGGAGCTGGAACTGCGCGCCCTGGATGCTCCCGATCCCGCCAATCTCGAACGCCTGGCCGGCGATCTCGTTGTCATCGAAGAGCAGGTCCAGGAGGCCCAGGCCCAGTTGGCCGAACTCGAGGAGCGCCTGCCTGCCCTCGATGAGCAGCGTCGGGCTGCCCAGGCGACGGCCCAGGAAGAATCCCAGACGCTTGCCCGGCTCGAGGCGCGTCTTTCTGCGCTGACGAAGTTGCAAAGCGATGTCCAGAGTCAAGGCGCCTTGCAGCCCTGGCTGGAAAAGCACGAGTTGGGCTCCCTGGGGCGTCTCTGGCAGAAAGTGCATATCGAATCGGGTTGGGAGACTGCGCTGGAAGCCGTGTTGCGCGAGCGCCTGGCGGCCCTCGAGCTCAGGCAGCTCGACCATGCGCGCGCTTTTGCGTCCGACCCGCCTCCTGCCAGGCTGGCCTTCTATCAATTGCCCGGCGCCGAACCGGCGCCGCCTTCGGCGCCGGGGCACACGCCACTGACATCGCTTTTGCGCTTGTCAGACCCGGATTTGCGCAGTCTGCTCAATGATTGGTTGCGTGACGTCTATCTTGCGCCTGACGTCGCCACCGCCCTGGCTCAGCGCCGCGACTTGCCGCCGACGGCTCTGTTCGTGGTCAAGGAAGGCCATCTTGTCGATCGTCATGGCCTGCGGTTCTATGCGCCCGACTCGGAGCAGGCGGGCCTGCTCGCCCGGCAACAGGAAATCGAAAACCTCCAGCGCGAGCTGAAGGCCCGGCAATTGATTGCCGACCAGGCCACGGGGGCCGTGGCGCGTGCCGAAGCCGCGTGGCAACAGGTGTCGCAGGCCATGCCGCCGGCCCGGATCCGCGTCGGCGAGCAGACTCGCCGCCTGCACGATGTGCAGCTGGAACATTCCAGACTGAGCCAGCAGGCGCGCCAGTCCGGAGAGCGGGCCGGCCGTATCCACGAGGAATTGGCTGAGATCGCGGTCCAGGTGGAAGAGCTGCACGCGAGCCGGGAAGAGGCGGAAACCCGGTTCGAGTCGCTGGACATTGAACTGGCCGAACACCAGGAACGTTTCGCCGAGGCCCAGTTATCGGGTGAAGACCTTGCCAACAAGGCCGAACTGGCTCGTCAGCAGCTGCGCGAACGGGAGCGGGCCGTTCAGGAATCCGAGTTCGCCGAGCGGGCCCTGCAAGCCAGGATCGCCGACCTGAATCGCAACATGCAGCTGGCGTCGGACCAGGCGCGTCGCGCTGGCGATGAGCTTGAGGGGTTGCAGGGCGAGCTGTTCGAGCTCGATGCCTCGGCGGCGCAGGCAGGCCTCCAGGATGCTCTGGAACGGCGGGCCGAGTGCGAGGAGACCTTGCGCGTGGCCCGTATCGAGCTGGACAACCTGGCGGCCTCTTTGCGCGCCGCGGACGAGGAGCGCGTGACGCTCGAACGCTCGCTCGAGCCTCGTCGTGCGCGCATCATGGAGTTGCAGTTGCAGGAACAGGCGGCTCGGCTGTCGGTCGAGCAGTTTGCCGAGCAACTCGATGCGGCCCGGGTGGATCGCGATGGGCTGCGAGCCTTGCTGGAGCAACAGCCGCCGGAATGGCAGCGCGTTTCGTGGCTGCAGTCCGAGGTGCAACGTATTTCCCGGCAGATCGAAGGCCTGGGGTCGGTTAACCTGGCGGCTCTGGACGAACTGGCGGCGGCCCGTGAGCGCAAGGCCTTTCTCGATGCCCAGCATCAAGACCTGTGCACGGCAATCGAAACGCTGGAAGACGCGATCCGCAAGATCGATCGCGAGACCCGCGAATTGCTGCAGGAAACCTTCGATACGGTCAATGGCCATTTCGGGCAATTGTTCCCGCGCCTGTTCGGCGGCGGAGAGGCCAAGCTCATCATCACCGGCGAAGAAATCCTGGATGCAGGTGTGCAGGTGATGGCCCAGCCGCCCGGAAAACGCAACAGCACAATTCATTTGCTGTCGGGAGGCGAAAAGGCCCTGACGGCGACGGCTTTGGTGTTTGCGCTGTTCAAGCTCAACCCTGCTCCTTTCTGTCTGCTGGACGAGGTGGATGCGCCGCTGGACGACGCCAACACTGAACGGTATGCGAACCTGGTGTCCAGCATGAGCGAGCAGACGCAGTTCCTGTTCATTTCGCATAACAAGATCGCCATGCAGATGGCGCGGCAGTTGGTGGGCGTGACCATGCAGGAGCAGGGGGTTTCGCGTATCGTGGCGGTGGATATTGATTCGGCGATGCAGCTTGCCGAGGCATAGGCCGGAACCGGATTAATCTTTCGTGATGCGGCAGGATGAAAAATGAGTGATCTGCAAATCGGACTGATCTCGCTGGGCGTGGTGTTGATCGTTATCGTCGTCTGTTTCAATTGGTGGCAGGACAGGCGTGTGCGACAGCGCATGCAAGCGCACTTCCCTGAAGGGGATCATGACCCCCTGATGGTGGGGGCTGGTGCCGCTTCGTCCCGACGTGAGCCGGGGCTGCCGTCTGCCGATGGCGGGGCAGTGCCGAATCAGGGGCAGGAAGGCGATGAGGAGGCCGAGGCTGACCCAACGTGCGAGGCGGTGCTGGATATCGCATTTGCACATCCGGTGGCCGGGCAGGTCCTGCGTGAAGCCATTCGCGGGATCGTGAAGGTGGGCGCCAAACCCGTGAGAGTCATGGCGACCGATGATGCGGGTGCGCATCGCCTGTCGCCCCGGGACGATGGCCATTACGTCTCCCTGCAACTTGCGGTCCTGCTTGCCAATCGCGGCGGTCCGCTGACGGATATCGAATGGTCGCAGTTGTGGTCGCTGGCGCAAAGCCTGGCCGAGCAGTTCGAGGGGGCCGTGGAGGGCCCCGAGCAGGAGCACGTGCTTGCGCGTGCCCGTGAGCTCGATGCCTTGTGCGCGAGTCTGGATGCGCAGGTGGGCCTGGCCGTCAAGCTGGGCGGGACGTTGCCGATCGAGGAGGTCGCCAAGGCCGTGCGCGATGCCGGATTCCTGGTGTACGGGCGCCAGTTGGCCTGGATGTCCGAAGCCGGTATCCCCCGCTTCACCATTCTGTTCGACGGGCTGGCGTATGGCGATGTCCAGTCCGCAGGCGTGGACAGGCTGGATCTGCTGCTCGATCTGCCACATAGCCCCGCCGATGCGCAGGCGTTCAGCCGCATGGCCAGTGTCGGCCGGGATCTGGCCGCCCGCCTGGCCGGGGAGCTCGTGGACGACCAAGGGCGTCCCCTGGCCGAGGGGCGCGATCAGTCCATCGATGTCCAATTGGCCGAGTTGTACGGAAAATTGCAGCAGCATGGCCTGCCCGCCGGCGAGATGCGTACCGTAAGGCTGTTTTCGTGAGCGGGGGCGGTACGCGGCAGGCGCTGGAAAAGCGCTTGCAGGAATTGCGCGCGGCAATCGAGCATCACAATCAACTGTATTACGTCCAGGACGCACCGCAGATTTCCGATGCGGAATACGATGGGCTCATGGCCGAGCTTCAGTCCATAGAAGCCGAGCATCCCGATCTCGTCACCTCCGATTCGCCCACCCAGCGGGTGGGGGCGGCGCCGCTTGCGGCATTCCGCAGCGTGCGCCACGCGCGCCCCATGCGTTCGCTGAGCAATGGCTTCAACGATGAGGATGTGTTCGCGTTCGACCGTCGCGTCAGCGACACCTTGCGCGACGCCGGCCTGCTGCGCGCCGACGAGCTTGTCGAGTACTTCGCCGAGTTCAAGTTCGACGGTCTGGCGGTGAGCTTGCGTTATGAGTCGGGCAGTCTGGTGCAGGCGGCCACTCGCGGCGACGGCCAGGTGGGCGAGGACATCACGGCGAATATCCGCACCTTGCGTTCTGTGCCCCTGCGGCTCAAGAACGAAGCTCCCGAAGTGCTCGAAGTGCGGGGCGAGGTGCTGATCAGCAGGGCGGATTTCGAGCGGCTCAATGACAGCCAGAGGGCCCAGGGGGACAAGGTGTTCGTGAATCCGCGCAATGCGGCGGCGGGCAGCTTGCGGCAGCTCGATCCGCGTATCACGGCGCGCAGGCCATTGCGCTTTTATGCCTATGGCTGGGGCGAGATCCGGGGCGCTCGGACGGCGATGCCGGCGGCGGCGCAGGGCGGGCTTTTCGATGACGTCCCCTCAGGGGCGATTCCGGCGGACAGTGAAAACCAGGGGGCGCCCTGCGCCACCCATGGGCAGATGCTGGATTGGCTGCAAAGCCTGGGTTTGCCCGTGTTCCCGGACCATCATCGTGTCCAGGGGGCCAAGGCGCTGTTGCAGTGCTATGCGTCCATCGGCGAGCGGCGGCCTCAATTGCCTTTCGATATCGATGGCGTCGTCTACAAGGTCAACTCCCTCGCGGCCCAGGAAGTGCTGGGCTTTGTGGCGCGGGCGCCGCGTTTCGCCCTGGCCCACAAGTTTCCAGCACAAGAGGAAACCACGTTGCTCCTGGGTATCGACGTCCAGGTCGGCCGCACGGGCGCCATTACTCCGGTGGCGCGGCTCAAGCCTGTTTTCGTTGGGGGCGTGACAGTCACCAATGCGACCTTGCACAATGAGGACGAGATCCGTCGCAAGGACGTGCGCGTAGGGGATACCGTCATCGTTCGCCGGGCCGGGGATGTCATCCCGGAAATCGTCGGGCCCATGCCCGATTTGCGGCCGGAGGGCGCCACGCTGTTCGTGATGCCAGAGGCTTGTCCGGTTTGCGGGTCCGCTGTGCGACGCATCGAGGGCGAGGCAGTCTCGCGATGTACCGGCGGGCTGTTTTGCGCCGCCCAGCGCAAGCAGAGCCTCATTCATGCGGCCGGCCGCAAGGCGCTGGATATCGAAGGGCTGGGTGAGAAGCTGGTCGATCAGCTTGTGGACAGTGGCCGCATTGCGTCGCTGGCGGATCTCTTCTCGTTGAGGGTCGAGGAACTGGCCTTGTATGACCGGATGGGGCGCAAATCCGCCGAGAATCTCGTGGCTGCGCTGCAGAAGGCGAGCAGCCCGACCTTGGGGCGGCTGTTGTTTGCCCTCGGTATCCGGCATGTGGGGGAAACCACGGCCCGCGACCTAGCCCGGCATTTCGGTTCCATGGCGGCAATCATGGATGCCGACGAGGACGCGCTGCTGGCCGTCAACGATGTCGGCCCCGTGGTGGCCAAATCCATACGCCAGTTTTTTGCCGAGCCGCATAACCGTGAAGTGATCCACGCGCTGGAGCGGGCGGGCGTGCATGCGACCTCGGAACTCCAGCCTCAAGGCCAGGCACTGGTGGGCAAGACACTGGTATTGACCGGCACCCTGCCCACGCTGAGCCGTGACGACGCAACACGTCTCATCCTTGCCGCAGGCGGCAAGGTGAGCGGGTCGGTGTCCAGGAAGACTGCCTACGTCGTGGCAGGCGATGAGGCCGGTTCCAAGCTGGAAAAGGCGCGCGAACTGGGCGTGCCGGTGATCGACGAGGCCGGCTTGAAGGCCTTGCTGGCCTGAGCCCCTGCGGTTGTCATGCCTGCGCAGGCAGGCATCCACGAAGATGGGGCCCCGCTTTCGCGGGGACGGCGACGTCAGGGATCGTTTACTTGATCGTGGCTGACTTCATCAGGGATTGCTGATAGTCGGCCAGTTCCTGCTGACGCAGCATTTCGGTGATTTGAGGCTTGACTTCGTCGAGGCTGGGGAACTTGATGGGACGGGTGTCTTCGAGCTCAATGACGTGCCAGCCGAACTGGGTCTGCACGGGTTTCTGGGTGATGTCGCCTTTTTTCATGCCTTCCACGGCCTGGGCGAATTCGGGAACGTAGTTGCTGGAGGGGCCCCAACCCAGTTCACCGCCGTTCTTGCCACTGCCCGGGTCGATCGAGTCTTTTTTGGCGGCTGCCGCGAACGTGGTCTTCTTGGCCTTGATCTGGTTGATCAGATCCTGGGCGGTTTTCTCATCCTTGACCAGAATGTGGCGCAGCTTGTATTCGAGACGGTTGGACTGCTCTTTCTTGATGGCGTCATATTCGGCCTGTACCTTTTCGTCGGTGATCGGCGCCTTTTTCAGGTGGTCGGCCATCAGGGCGCGGACCAGTATGCCTTGCCGGGCCAATTCGATTTCCTGTTGAACGGCGGCCTGCTTGTCGATCCCTGCTTTTTCGGCGGCCTGCACGGCGACCAGGCGTCCGATCATTTCCTGTTTGACCTGTTCGCGCAGTTCAGGGGAGTCCTTGGCGCCCTGGCTGACCAGGAGCGAGACGAAGTTGTCCAGCTGCTGCTGAGTAATGGCCTTGCCGTTGACGGTAGCTACGTCTTGGGCATAGACCGGGGCGGCAATGGCGCATGCCGCGGCGAACATCACGAGTCGTTTCATCGAAGTGCCTTTTTAAGGTGCGCTGGCAACGATTGCCAGAGCATGGATCGGGTAGGGAATCAGATCGTGCACGCGATCATACACGAGACGATGCCGCGCCAGTGGGCGCAGCCCGGCGAAGTGTGACGAGGTGATAACGACGCGGAAGTGGCTGGCCCCGCCCTGGGCGCCCGCATGGCCGGCATGCAGGTGCGATTCGTCGATGATGTCCAGGTGAGTCGGCTCGAGCGCTGCCAGGCGTTCACGGATTTGTTGTGCGCGGTCGGTGTTCATGTCGGTCAGTCTCCTGTCTTGCCGGTATGCGTGACGGCCGCGGCATCTTCCTTGATATGGCGTCCCAGCCAGACCGATTGGACCAGGACGAAGACGAGCATGAGGGCCATCAGGCCGAACACCTTGAAGTTCACCCACTGGGATTCGGAGAATTGCCCGGAAAAGGCCACATACAGGTTCAAGGCGCCGCATGCCGCGAAGAACAGTACCCAGCTGAGATTGAGCCGGCCCCAGACGGCATCGGGCAGGTCGATCTGGGCGCCCATGGCCTTCTGGATGAGGTTGCGTCCGAACAGATACTTGCCACCCAGCAGCACTGTGCCGAACAGCCAGTACAAGACGGTGGGCTTCCATTTGATGAAGGCGTCATTGTGGAACAACAGGGTGGCGCCGCCAAAGATCAGGATGACGGCCAGATTGATCCAGTGCATGCCTTCGATGCGCCGTCCGCGGATCCGGAGCCAAAGGATCTGGCCGATGCCCGCGATCATGGCGACGGCCGTCGCCGTGTAGATGTCGGTGAAACGGAACGCCAGAAAGAACAGGATCAGCGGGAAAAGGTCGAACAGGAACTTCTTCATTCAGCGGGCTCGAACGTCAGGGACAGGGAGTTGATGCAGTAGCGCAGGCCGGTTGGCGGAGGGCCGTCCGGAAACACATGCCCCAAGTGGGCATCGCATACATTGCACAGGACTTCGGTACGTATCATGCCATGACTGGTGTCGCGTTCCTCGCGTACCCGTTCGGGGTTGATGGGTTCGAAGTAGCTGGGCCATCCGCAACCGGCGTCGAACTTTGTGTCCGAAGCAAACAGAGGCGTCCCGCAACCGACGCAGCGGTAGATGCCGGGAGAGGTTGTGTTCCAGTAACGCCCGGTGAAGGCCCGCTCGGTGCCTTTCTGGCGTGTCACATGATATTCCTCGGGGGTCAGCAGCGCGCGCCATTCGGCGTCGGATTTGTGCACTTTGTCCATGGAATGTCCTTGCTCAGTCTCTTGATTCAACCTCCTATGTTACATCGACTGCCGAAGCGGTCGCAGCCCCCATTTTGCCTGGGACGGACTTTTGGAACATATTAGTTATTCGGGGATTTCCCTAAAGACTTTGTATCCGCATTTGTCCATAATCATGCCTACCTATCAGGTAACTTGAGTAGTGCCACGCCAAGCAGGTGGTACGGCAAGAAAAAAGCAGCAAATCGCCGGGGCCAAGCCCTGGCCAAAGCTTCATCACGGAGACAAGTGTGAACAAGAAATGTCGAAGGTATTGACCGCAATGGCACAGGCGGATGGCGTTTGGTCAGCCATCGGGCCGCGTCCGTGTTGATCGGACTGTCGTTGCGGCGTGTCACCGTGCATGCCTCCAGCGCATAACGGATAGGCAAGGTCGTAGAGCCGTCCGGACTCAGTATCAGATCCCTTTTCATCGATTTTCGGCGCCGACCGCAAGGGGGCTGCCGCCTATCGGCTGCGATGAGGCAGTGGGCTGATCCCGTCCTCATATTTTTTGGTGTAGTTATAGTGGACTCGACTATTATTTTCATATTGCTGCAGGATGGCATCCTAAACGGTGCCGTCTATGCGCTGCTGGGGCTGGCGTTGGTGCTGGTCTTCCTGGTCACCCGGGTGGTGTTCATCCCGCAGGGTGAATTTGTCGCGTATGGGGCGCTGACCCTGGCGTTCATGGTGAACGGCAAGGTCCCCGGAACAGTCAACCTGCTCCTCATCGTCGGCATCGTGGTCTTTCTGGTCGAGCTGCTGTCCGCCATGCGCTCGAAAGAATGGTCCAGGTTGCCGCGCACGGCGGCATGGACGCTCGTGCTGCCTGTGGCGCTGTATTTCATCGCGCCCATGATCGTCAGCACGACCACGCCCTTGTGGATCAATGTCCTGTTCTCGCTGGCGCTGGTTGTTCCCCTGGGTCCCATGCTGTATCGACTGGTTTACCAGCCGGTGGCGGAGGCCAGCATCCTCGTGCTGCTGATCATCTCGGTGGCCGTGCACTTTGCGCTGACCGGCCTGGGGCTGGTGTTTTTCGGCGCCGAGGGCTGGCGCACACCTCCTTTCATGGAGGGCGACGTTCAACTGGGGTCCATCACCTGGTCCGCGCAGACGTTCTTCGTGCTGGGCACCTGCGTCCTGCTGATCCTGGTGCTCTGGGTGTTCTTCGGCAAGACCCTGTACGGGCGCGCGCTGCGCGCCACCGCGGTCAACCGCCGCGGCGCGCGCTTGGTGGGCATCAGCACCACCATGTCGGGCAGCCTCACCTTCACCCTGGCGGCAGCGATCGGAGCGCTTTCGGGCATGCTCATTTCCCCGGTCACCACCATTTACTACGACACCGGCTTCCTCATCGGCCTGAAGGGCTTCGTGGCGGCGATCGTCGGCGGGATGGCCAGCTATCCCCTGGCTGCGGTCGGGGCGTTGTTTGTCGGAATTCTCGAAGCTTTCTCGTCGTTCTGGGCGAGTGCCTATAAAGAGGTCATTGTGTTCACCCTGATTATCCCTGTGCTGCTGTGGCGTTCGTTTGGCACAGTTCATACCGACGACGAGGAGTAAGGCCATGTTGAATCGACTTCCTCTTGCCGTTTTCCTCATCCTGCTGGTCGTGTTGCCGCTGATACCGGCAACCCCTGAATTCTGGATCACGCAGCTCAACTACATCGGCCTGGCCACTCTGGTCGTACTGGGGCTGGTGGTGCTCACCGGGGTCAGCGGGCTGACCTCCTTCGGCCAGGCCGCCTTCGTCGGCATCGGCGCGTACACGACGGCGTGGCTGACCACGGCAATGGCCTGGTCGCCGTGGCTTGCCCTGATCGTCGGCTTGGTGCTCACCTTTGCCGTGGCCTATGTCCTGGGTTCAATCACCTTGCGCCTGTCCGGGCACTACCTGCCCCTGGGCACCATTGCCTGGTGTCTGTCGCTGTTCTACCTGTTCGGCAACCTGGAGTTCCTGGGCCAGTACGACGGTATTGCAGGCATTGCCCCCATCAATTTCCTCGGCATTTCTCTTTCCGAGGGGCGGAACATCTTCTACCTGATCTGGGTGTTCGTGCTGCTGTCGATGTGGGCGACTCGCAACCTGCTCAATTCCCGTCCGGGACGTGCGATACGCGCGCTCAAGAGCGGTGGCGGGATGGCGGAGTCCTTCGGCATCAACATGGCCTCGTACAAGGTCATCATCTTCGTGTATTCGGCCTTGCTGTCCTGCCTGTCGGGCTGGCTCTATGCCCACATGCAGCGTGCCGTCAGCCCCAGCCCTTTCGGTCTGAACTACGGCATCGAGTACCTGTTCATGGCGGTGGTCGGCGGCGGCACCAGCGTCTGGGGCGCCGTGGTGGGCTCCGGCCTGATCCTGACCCTCAAGGACCAGATCCAGAACGTCCTGCCCCAGATCATCAAGACCACGTCCAATTTCGAACTGGTCGTGTTCGGTATCCTGATGATTCTCGTACTGCAATATGCACGCGACGGCGTCTGGCCCATTGTCGCCAACTGGTGGCAATCCCTGACCGGCGGCAAGGCCAGTCAGCGCAATCGCGAGGCGCCTCCCAAGGCTCCGGCGTTGCCCATGCGCCCCCGTCCCGAAAAGGGTTCCCTGGTCCTCGAGGTCGATCGCGCCCGCAAGGAATTCGGCGGTCTGGTGGCCGTGAACGACATCAGCTTCACGCTGCGCGCCGGCGAGATCATGGGGCTCATCGGGCCGAACGGTGCCGGCAAGTCCACGACGTTCAACCTGATCACCGGTGTATTGCCCGTCACCAGCGGCAAGGTCAATTTCATGGGGCATCAGCTTGAAAAGCTTCCGTCCCGCGAGATTGCCAGGCTTGGGGTGGGGCGCACCTTCCAGCATGTGCAGTTGTTGCCCACCATGACCGTGCTCGAGAACGTCGCCCTGGGCGCCCACTTGCGCCGCAAGGTCGGGGTGGTCGAGGCCGCCCTGCATGCCGAGCGCAAACAAGAGGCTGAATTGCTGTACGAAGCGGCCAAGCAGCTCCAGCGCGTGGGTCTGGGTGATTACCTGTACGAACAGGCCGGTAATCTGGCCTTGGGGCAACAGCGCATTCTCGAAATTGCGCGGGCTCTGGCGGCCGACCCAGTCCTGCTGCTGCTGGACGAGCCGGCGGCGGGCCTGCGCTACAAAGAGAAGCAGGAACTGGCGGGTGTGTTGAATCAGCTTCGCGAAGAAGGCATGAGCATCCTGCTGGTCGAGCACGACATGGATTTCGTCATGAACCTCACCGATCATCTGGTGGTGATGGATTTCGGCACCAAGCTGGCCGAAGGCCTGCCGGCGGAAGTCCAGCAGAACCCCAAGGTTCTGGAGGCTTATCTCGGTGGTATCGACGACGATCTCGACATTGAAGAAGCTTCGGCTCAGGCGCCTGCATCAGCATCCGCGTCCGTATCCGTGGCGGCAGGAGGTGCAGCAGCATGACGCTTTCAACACAAAACCAGACACCTCTGCTCGAGGTCAGTCAGCTTTCGACGCAGTATGGCAAGGTCAATGCCTTGCTGGATGCCAAGATCAACGTGCCACCGGGCAGCATCGTGACCGTGATCGGCGGCAACGGGGCCGGCAAGTCCACGCTCCTGAACTCCATCATGGGCTCCTTGCCGCAGACGGGGCATTCGCAGGGCTCGGTGCGCTATCTGGGCTCCGAGATCTCCTCCTGGCCGGTGGAGCGCCGTGTGGCCGGCGGCATGTCGCTGGTGCCCGAGTTGCGTGAACTCTTCGGCAGCATGTCCGTCGAGGACAACCTGTTGCTTGGGGGGTTCCGCCTCTACCGTCAGGGCAAGGCCGGTTGGCGGGAGAAAATCGAAGAGGTCTATGACCTGTTCCCGCGTTTGCGTGAACGCCGCATGCAGCAGGCAGGCACGCTGTCGGGCGGCGAGCGCCAGATGCTGGCGGTTGGCCGCGCACTGATGGCCCAGCCCAAGCTGCTGATGCTGGATGAGCCCAGCCTTGGCCTGGCTCCGCGTATCGTGCGTGAAATCTTTCACATCATCGCCCGCTTGCGCAGCACCGGCGTGTCCATTCTTCTGGTAGAGCAGAACGCACGGGCGGCCTTGCAGGTCGCCGATTATGGCTATGTGCTCGAGACCGGCGAGATCGTGCTGGAAGGTCCTGCCAAGGATCTCAGCGGCAATCCGCGAGTCATCGAGAGCTATCTGGGCCTGGGCAACAAGAAAGAAGCTGCCTGAGTCCCGCCATCCTCCGCGCACGCGGAGGATCCACTGCGCATGTCGATCGCCGCTGGCGCGGCAATGACGAAAGTGGATGGGCCATGACAAACCGGGAAGAACGCCTGTCGGTCGGCATGGGTTGCATGCCGTCGCTCAGGCGTTTTTTCGTTCCCCGACCCGGTGCAGCAGTTCGCCCACGATGCCGCGCCGAAAGGCCATGACACAGAGTATGAAGATCAGGCCGATGATGATGGTGACGGATTCGCCCAGAGTCTGAAACCACTGCACCCCTGTAGCCTGGACCATGAACCGGGCGAACTCCCCGATCTTGTTCTCCAGCAGTACGACGATCAGGGCGCCCACCACCGGTCCGGTGAATGTGCCCAGGCCGCCGATCAGTGTCATCAGAATCACCATCCCCGACATCTGCCAGGTGGCGTCGCTGAGCGTGGCCGAGACGAACACCAGCGCCTTGGTGGCGCCTGCCAGCCCTGCCAGGGCGGCTGATAGCGTGAATGCCACCAGTTTGAATCTGTCCACGTCGTATCCAAGCGAAATGGCGCGTGCCTCGTTTTCTCGCAAGGCTTTCAGGACCTGCCCGAAAGGCGAGCGTACTGCCCGCCAGATGACGGCATAGCCCAGGACGAAGATCAGCGCGACCACATAGTAGAGATTGAGGTCGTCGGCAAGGTTCAGGCCGAGGATGCTGCCGCGGGGGATGCGCTGCAGGCCGTCTTCGCCGTGAGTGAAAGGGGCCTGGAGAAAATAGAAGAACACCATTTGCGCCATCGCCAGGGTGATCATTGCGAAGTAGATGCCGCTGCGGCGTATGGCCAGGCCGCCCATGACCAAGCCCATGAGGGCGGCGACCAATGTGCCGAACGCCAGGCCTGCCAGTGTCGGGAAGCCCCAGACGACAAGCGCTTGCCCGCAGGCGTAGGCCGCCCCGCCGAAGAAGGCGGCGTGCCCGAAGGAGAGCAGGCCGGTGTACCCGAGCAGCAGATTGAAGGCGCAGGCGAACAAGGCATAGCACAGCACCTTCATGACGAAGATCGGATAGATCCCCAGAAATGGCAGCGCGGCGATGATGCACAGGGCGGCAAGGCTGGCAATGAGCTGGCGGTTCATTTTTCCTTTCCAAAGAGTCCGGCGGGGCGCATCAGCAGAACGATGACCATGATGACGAAGACGACGGTATTGGAGGCTTCGGGCCAGAAGACCTTGGTCAGGCCTTCGATGATGCCCAGGGCGAGCCCGGTGAGGATGGAACCGAGGATGGACCCCAGGCCGCCGATGACGACCACGGCAAACACGACGATGATGAGATTGGAGCCCATGAGGGGCGTGATCTGGGCAACCGGTGCGGCCAGCACGCCGGCAAGGCCGGCCAGCCCCACGCCGAAGCCGTAGGTCAGCATGATGATGCGGGGCACGTTGATGCCGAAGGCCTCGACCAGCTTCGGGTTTTCGGTGCTGGCCCGCAGCACCGAGCCCAGGCGGGTTTTCTCGATGATGAACCACGTGGCCAGGCAGACGACGATGGACGCCACGACGGCCCAGCCGCGGTAGATCGGCAGATACATGAAGCCCAGATTCACCCCTCCCTGGAGGCCGGCGGGTGTTGGGTAGGGTTGTCCTGAAACCCCGTAGAAGCTGCGGAACAGGCCTTCCACGAGCAGGGTCAGGCCGAAAGTCAGCAGCAGGCCGTACAGGTGGTCGAGCTTGTAGAGATGGCGCAGCAACAGGCGCTCGATGAGAAGGCCGAACACGCCGACCGCGATCGGCGCCAGCACCAGCATGACCCAGTAATTGAGCCCCAGGTATTGCAGGCCCATCCAGGCCAGGAAGGCGCCCAGCATGTACAGCGCGCCATGAGCGAAATTGATGATGTTGAGCAGGCCGAAGATGATGGCCAGCCCGAGGGAAAGGATTGCGTAGAACGAGCCGTTGACCAGCCCTAGCAGCAGTTGTCCTAGCAAAGCCTGTATAGGTACGCCGAAAAGTACGGTCATGCGCGATGGTGTCTGAGTGGCGGAGCCTCGTGGTCGGGGAAGGGCGGGGCCACGCCGGCCACGCCCTCCGGGGCTTTCAGGGGCAGATCACTTCTTGACGAGCGGGCAAGTGGATTCGGCCAGCGAGGCATACACCTTGTCGCCGGGCAGGGTCGCGACGACTTTGTAGTAGTCCCAGGGCTTCTTGGATTCGGACGGCTTCTTCACCTGCATGAGGTACATGTCGTGGATCATGCGGCCATCTTCGCGCACGTGACCGCCATTGGCGAAGAAGTCATTGATCTTGTTGCTCTTGACCCACTTCATGACGGTGTCGCCGTCGTCGGAGCCGGTGGCCTTGACGCCTTCGAGATAGAACTTGACGGCGGAGTAGTCGCCGGCCTGCAGGAATGAGGGCATGCGCTTGATTTTTTCGTAGAAGCGCTCGGCCCATTTGCGTGAGGCGTCGTTCTGGTCCCAGTACCAGCCTGCGGTCAGGTACATGCCCTGGGTGGCATCCAGCCCCAAGGCATGCACGTCGTTGATGAACACCAGCAGGCCTGCGAGCGTCATGCCGGGCGTGACGCCGAATTCCTTGGCGGCCTTGACCGAGTTGATGAAATCACCGCCCGCATTGGCCAGCCCGAGGATCTGAGCCTTGGATGCCTGGGCCTGCAGCATGAAGGAGGAGAAGTCCGAGGTGCTGAGGGGGGCGCGCACGCTGCCGACGACCGTGCCGCCGGATTTCTTGACCACTTCGGCGGTGTCGCGTTCGAGGGCATGGCCGAACGCATAGTCGGCCGTCAGGAAGAACCAGCTCTTGCCGCCGTTTTCGACCACCGCGGAGCCCGTGCCGCGGGCCAGCGCAATGGTGTCGTAGGCGTAGTGCACCGTGTAGGGGGTGCATTGCTTGTTGGTCAGTTCAGAGGCGCCGGCCCCGATGACGAAGAAGGGCTTTTTCTTTTCGGCGGCCACCGCGGCCATGGCCAGCGCGGTTCCCGAACTGGTGCCGCCCACGAGCATGTCTAGACGCTGCTCGTCGAACCATTCGCGCGCCCGGGCCGACGCGATGTCGGCCTTGTTCTGGTGATCGGCAACCAGTAGTTCGATCTTCTTGCCGTTGATCTGCCCCCCCGCGTCGGCAATCGCCATGCGGATCGCCTCTGCCCCGGCCTGCCCGTCGATGTCGGAGTAAAGGCCGGACATGTCAGTGATGAAGCCGATGCGGACGACGTCGTTCGAGATCTCGGCCTGAGCGGCCTGTGTTGAGGCGGCCGCAACGAGTGCCACCGTTAATGCACGCAACTTCATGAGGTTCTCCTTGTTATGCACCGGAATGTCCGGTGGTGCAACGATCAAACACCCAAAAGCGTATTCAGCGTTTCTTGTTTGGCAGGGAGTTCGGAGGCATCGAAGTGCTCGACGATGACACCGTGCTCCATGACATAGAAACGGTCGGCAAGCGGAGCGGCAAAATGAAAATTCTGCTCGACCATCACGATGGTATAGCCTTTTTGTTTCAGTGTGGAGATCATGCGCGCCAGCGCCTGGACGATGACCGGCGCAAGGCCCTCGGAGATCTCGTCGAGCAGGAGCAGATTGGCTCCTGTGCGCAGGATGCGCGCCACGGCGAGCATCTGTTGCTCGCCCCCCGAAAGCCGCGTGCCCAGCGACTCTTTGCGCTCTTCGAGATTGGGGAACATTTCGTAGATTTCGGCCAGGGACATTCCGCCGCCCAGCGTATCGCCGACCGTGGGCGGCAGCAGCAGGTTTTCCTCGCAGGTGAGTCCGCTGAAGATGCCGCGCTCTTCGGGGCAGTAGCCGATGCCCAGGTGGGCGATCTTGTAGGTGGGGAGGTGAATGGATTCGCTGCCCTGGACACGCACTGAGCCACTGCGATGGCTTGTGAGGCCCAGTATCGCCCGCAGCGTGGTCGTGCGCCCTGAGCCGTTGCGGCCCAGCAGGGTGACGACTTCGCCTTGCCCGACATCGAAGGAGACGCCGTGCAGGACATGGGATTCGCCATACCAGGCCTGCAGGCCCGTGACTTCTAGTGCGAGCCGGCTCATTGCGGGGCTCCCTGATTGGCGGCTGTGCCCATGTATGCCTCCATGACTGCGGCGTTTCGCGAGATTTCGTCGTAGGGGCCCTCGGCAAGTACCGCGCCGCGGGCAAGCACTGTGATCATGTCGGCGATCGAGGCGACCACTTTCATGTTGTGTTCGACCATGAGGACGGTACGGCCCGCGCTGACCTTGCGGATGAGTTCGGTGACACGGTCGACGTCTTCGTGGCCCATGCCTTGCGTGGGTTCATCCAGCAGCATGAGTCGGGGCTCCATGGACAAGGTGGTGGCGATCTCGAGCGCCCGCTTGCGGCCATAGGGCAGGTTGACCGCGAGTTCGTCGGCGAACTCCTCCAGGCCGACCTGCCTGAGGAGATCCAGCGCCTTGTGATCGAGCGAGTGAAGCGCACGGTCGCTACGCCAGAAGTGAAATGAAAGCCCTGTGGCGCGCTGCAGGCCGATGCGGACGTTCTCGAGTACCGTGAGCTGGGGAAAGACGGCAGAGATCTGGAAGGACCGTATGATGCCTTGCCGCGCGATCTGGGCCGGCTTTTCGCGAGTGATGTCGATGCCGTCGAATTGAATGGTGCCCGACGTGGGGGCCAGGAATTTGGTGAGCAGGTTGAAGCAGGTGGTCTTGCCGGCGCCGTTTGGGCCGATCAACGCATGGATGCTGCCTTTGCGCACACGCAGGTTGACGTGGTCTACGGCGACGAACCCGCGGAATTCCTTGACCAGATTCTTGGTTTCCAGAATGAATTCGGGCATGTCTGTCACCGGCCTGATGTATTGATCGTTGGCTCAGTATCCAAGCTTCCTTTTTGGAATGACATGCGGGTTTTTCATAGGTTTCTGGAAAACCCTGAAGCGTGAAGAGGCGGTTTTGTCGCGGCTTGAAACATGTGTTTCAAGTGAGTATCGGGTGTCTGATCCGGCCATCGTTCCGGCGCCCCGTCCGTCGGGGAAGGCGGTCAGCTTCTGTTCGCGGGGGTTTTCCCCTTGTATTCGCACAGATCGGCGATACCGCATTGCGGGCACTTGGGAGTACGGGCCACGCAGACATAACGGCCGTGGAGAATCAACCAGTGGTGTGCGTCCTGGCGAAACTCGCGCGGCACGAATTTCTCGAGCTTGCGCTCGACTTCGATGACATCCTTGCCACGGGCGAGTCCGGTGCGGTTCGAGACGCGGAAAATATGCGTGTCGACGGCAATGGTGGGGTGGCCGAAAGCCGTGTTGAGCACGACGTTGGCCGTCTTGCGGCCCACGCCCGGCAAGGCTTCCAGCGCCTCCCGGTCTTCGGGGACTTCGCCGCGATATTTTTCCAGCAGGATCTCGCAGGTACGTATGACGTTCCGCGCCTTGGTCTTGTACAGGCCTATGGTCTTGATGGCATCGGCCAGGCCCTCTTCGCCCAGGGCGAGCAGGCCCTGAGCTGTCCCGTGTTCAGGAAAGAATCTTGCCGTGGCCAGGTTGACGGATTTGTCGGTCGCCTGGGCCGAGAGGATCACGGCGATCAGCAACTGGAAGGTGGTTTCGTAGTGCAGCTCCGTGGTGGGGCTGGGGTTGGCGGCGCGCAGGCGTTCGAAGATTTCGTGGCGTATGGCGTTGTTCATGACGACTGGTTCTTGCGACGCTCGCGAACGCGCGCGAGCACGTTCGCAAGTGTCTGCTTCTTGTAGTTTTCGTCCGAGGCGACGGAGGACACGACTGCTTTGTTGGCCAGCGTGCGCGACGCAGCCGCAAGAGTCTCGTCGTGCAGGCGACGCATTCGTCTCGCACGGCTTTCGTGGCGGCTGCGGGCCTGGTCGGCCTGTGCCGGCGTCCATTCGCGGCTGGCGGGCCGCATTTCGATGCAGTCCACCGGACAGGGGGCCACACAGAGGTCGCAGCCGGTGCAGAGGTCTGGCACCACGGTATGCATGAGTTTGTTCGCGCCGACGATGGCGTCGACAGGGCAGGCCTGGATGCACAGGGTGCAACCAATGCAATGGGCCTCGTCGATGACGGCTGTGTGCAATGGGCGGTGTTCGCCGCAGTCCGTGTCCAGGGGCTGTTCCGGGCGGTTCAGCAAGGCCGCCAGGGCACGGATACCCGCAACGCCGCCCGGGGGACAGCGATTGATGGCTTCGCCATCTTCAATGATGGCCGTGGCATAGGGGCGGCAACCATCGTAACCGCATTTCGTGCACTGGGTTTGTGGCAACAGCGCATCGACGCGCTCGATGAGGGACAGGACGGCGGGCATGGCGGAAAAACCGGGGCGGGGTCGGACTGGCATCGCGTTTCGCGGGGAAAGCCATGGTCAGACCGAACGGATGAACTCCGCTATTTTAGGATAGATTGCCGAACGCCAGCGGCGACCCGAGAAAATGCCGTAGTGTCCGCAACCCATGGCCGTGTAGTGCTGTTTGCGTCCGTCGGGAATGTTTCGGCACAATTCCAGCGCGGCGCGGGTCTGGCCGGGGCCGGATATGTCGTCGAGTTCGCCTTCGATGGTCAGCAGTGCAACGTTTCCGATGGCGCCCGGATCCACTTTTTCGCCATCGATTCTCCACTTGCCGCGAGGCAGCAGATGGCGCTGGAAAACTGTCCGGATGGTGTCGAGATAGTATTCCGCCGGCATGTCCAGGACGGCGTTGTATTCGTCGTAGAAGCTGCGGTGGGTCTGCGCATCGTCGGCGTCGCCCTTGATGAGATCAAGGTAGAAGTCGTAGTACGAGCGCATATGGCGTCCCGGATTCATGGCAATGAAGCCTGCGTGCTGGAGGAAGCCGGGATACACCAGGCGATCCGCTCCGGGATAACGGGCCGGAACACGATGGATCACAGTGTCCTCGAACCAGGAGTAGGTCTTGGTCGTGGCGAGATTGTTGACCCGCGTGGGCGACTGTCGGGTGTCAATGGGGCCGCCCATCATGATCATGCTGCGGGGCAGGTGAGGGTCGCCGGCAGCGGCCATGAGCGAGACGGCAGCCAGTACGGGAACCGTGGGCTGGCAGACCGAAATCACATGGACGTCCGGCCCCAGCAGCCTGAGGAAATCCTGGATGTAGCGGACATAATCCGCAAGTTCGAACCGGCCCTCGCTCAGGGGCACCATGCGGGCGTCCACCCAGTCGGTGACGTAGACATCATGGGCCTGGATCAGGGAGCGCGCGGTATCCCGCAGCAAGGTGGCGTGGTGCCCGGATAGCGGCGCCACCAGCAGGACGACAGGGTCTTGGCGCGGAGTGCTCAGGTCGCGTTCGAATCGCAGCAGCCTGCAAAAGGGCTTGGCCAGCACGACGCGTTCCGTGACGGCAACCCGCCGGTTGCCGATCACGGTGTCGGTAACGTCCCATGCGGGCTTCTCGTATTCCTTTCCCAGCCGGTGGGCCAATTCGTAGGTGGCCGCGATCTGGCGCGACAGGGGGGTGTAGGCGAGCGGGCTGTAGGGGCTCGAGAAAAGCCGGGATCCTGTGTCGGTGAAGGCCGCCAACGGGGTCAGGCAGGCGCGTTGCAGCTCGTGAAAATCGTACAGCATGATCGACTGGCCTTATGTTTCATGTTCTTGTGTGTTCTTGCGCGCATTCCTCATGCGGCGCATGAAGCTTATTCAGTTAGCTTAAACACAAAAGAAGGCCGTCAGCCAGTGGGGAAACGGGTGAATTCCTGGGTTTCTTGGCGTTTTCAGGGAATTCACCAGTAGTTTTCCACGGCGAGATTTCCGGGGTTTCCTCGCCGGCCCACCGCAAAGTTGCGTTCGGACAACAGTTTGCGTGCATCAGTCACCATTTGGGGGTTGCCGCAAAGCATCATCCGGCTGCTTTCGGGATCAAGCCGGCATTGGGCAAGCGCCTCGAGGCGCCCATCTGCCAGCAAGGTGGTCAGGCGTGCCTGAGGCGTTCCGGGCAAGGCTTCCTGGGTGGGAATGGGGAGATAGGTCAGCGTGGCCTTGCCGTGCGCGGCACAGGCCGGCGGCTGCTTCTCCCATTGGCGCAGTTGCTCGGCATAGGCCAGCTCTTCGACGCGGCGAACGCCATGCACCAGGAAGATCCGGTCGTAATCGGACCAGATCTTCGGGTCCTGCAGCATCGACATATAGGCCGACAGCCCCGTGCCGGTTGCCAGCAGCCACAGCTCGCCGCCCGGCAGGAAGCGGTCGGGCGTCAGGAAGCCGAAGGCGGTCTTGTCGATGTAGAGGGAATCACCGGGGCGCAGGCAGGCAAGGCGGGGGCTGAACTCGCCTTCCGGGACGACGATGGAGTAGAACTCGAGCGTATCGTCCTGCGGGCCATTGACCATGGAGTAGGCTCGCCAGATGTCCGGCTCTGCGGCGTGTCCGGAGCTTGCGCCAGGCAAGCCGAGACGGGCGAACTGGCCCGCCGTGAACTGGAAGGCCGGATCGCGCGTGGTGGTCAGGGACAGCAGCCTGCCAGGCACCCATTCCTTGATGGACAGGACGGTTTGCCGTGTGTACTTGCTATCCGACATCAGCGCTCGAGATAAGGCAGTTTCCCCGCCACGCCATTCCATTCGTCGGCGTCGGGCAGCGGCTTCTTGGAACGGCTGATCTGGCCGAATTGCGGGGCAAGTTCGGCATTGAGCGCCAGAAATCCGATCTGGTCCTGAGGCACGTCTTCTTCCGCGAAGATGGCGTTGGCCGGGCACTCCGGCACGCAGACGGCGCAATCGATGCACTCGTCGGGATCGATGACGAGAAAATTGGGGCCTTCGCGGAAACAATCCACGGGGCAGACGTCAACACAGTCAGTGAACTTGCATTTGATGCAGTTTTCGGTGACGACATGGGTCATGATGCAACTCCGGCACAAACATTGAAATGCCCGACGCCCCTCGCACAGGGCCTCGGGCATTGCGATATGTGTGATGAGGGTATTGGATAGCTTTCTCGAGATATCAATGGGATTTTAACCTCAAACCTCGGGTTCGCCCTCATAGACCGGACGACGGGTCAGGTCTTTTCATCGCCGCGGCTCTGCGCAAGCCGATGGCCTTTGTGCTATGGTTGTTGTGTAACATGTCGCGTTTTCCGGGTGTGCGGCATGCGCCCTCCGTTTACAGCAGTGTTCTGCGTATCACATGATCATCACTTCGCTCCTTGACACGGACCTCTACAAGTTCAGCATGATGCAGTGCGTGCTGCATCAATTCCCGGCGGCGCAAGTCGAATACCGCTACAAATGCCGGACGCAGAATATCAATCTCAGCGCCCATCTCGATGAGATTCGCGACGAGATCCGGGCTCTGTGCCAGCTGCGTTTCACCGACGACGAACTGGACTACCTGCGCGGCCTGCGCTTCATCAAGAGCGATTTTGTCGACTTCCTCGGTCTGTTCCATTTGCCCGAGAAGTGCATTTCGGTCACAGAGGGCGCGCTCCCCGGTGAGATCGCCATTTCGGTCAAGGGGCCGTGGCTGCACACCATACTGTTCGAGATCCCGGTCCTGGCCATCGTCAATGAGGTCTATTTCCGCAACGAGTGCAAGGATCCGGGCTGGGATGAAGGCCGCACGCGCCTGCAACAGAAGATGCAGCTGGTGCTCGACGATCCGGCGCTGGCCGATTTTCGTGTGGCCGAATACGGAACGCGGCGGCGTTTCTCCAAGCAGTGGCACGAAGAAGTCGTCACCACCATGAAGGAAGAAATGGGGGTGCACTTTGCCGGCACCAGCAATGTCAAGCTGGCCATGAAGCACGGCGTCACGCCGCTGGGCACCATGGGTCATGAATACCTGCAGGCCTGCCAGGCCTTGGGGCCGAGGCTGCGCGATTCCCAGGTCTTTGCCCTGGAAATGTGGGCCAAGGAGTATCGCGGCGATCTGGGCATTGCGCTGTCCGACGTCTACGGCATGGACGCCTTCCTGCGCGACTTCGACATGTATTTCTGCAAGCTGTTCGATGGGGCCCGCCACGACTCCGGCGATCCTTTCATCTGGGGCGAGCGCCTGCTGGCGCATTACGCGGCCAACCGGACCGATCCGCGAACCAAGACCTTGGTGTTTTCAGATGGCCTGAACATGCCGCGCGCCATCGAGCTGGCCAAGCACTTTGCGGGACGCTGCAAGGTGTCGTTCGGCATCGGCACCAACCTGACCAACGATCTGGGGCACGAGCCTTTGCAGATCGTCATGAAGATGGTTCGCTGCAACGGACAGCCTGTGGCCAAGGTTTCCGATGCGCCGGAAAAGACAATGTGCGATGATCCTGCCTACCTGGCCTATCTGCGCCAGGTATTCCAATTACCCGCGCCCTGATCGTCGCAGATTGCCGAGGGTCGGCGCCATTCCGAATTTTCCGGAGAAACTATGAGCGATATCAAGCGATTCCGCATCGGCAAACGCTTGTCTGAAGTGGTCGTGCACAATGGCGTGGCCTACCTGGCCGGCCAGGTCCCCGAGGACGCCTCGGTGGGCATCCAGCAGCAGACAGAACAGGTCCTGGCCGCCATTGACAGTCTGTTGGCCGAAGTCGGTTCCGACAAGACACGCATTCTCAAGGCACAGATTTTCCTGGCCAATATGTCCGAATTCGACGGCATGAACAAGGCCTGGGACGCCTGGGTGCCGGCAGGGCAGCCGCCTGCGCGCGCCACTGTGGAAGCCCGCCTGGCCAGCCCCGACCTGAAGGTCGAGATCGTGGTTACCGCTGCCCTGAAATAACAGCGCTCATGGCAGCAGCAGGGCGGCCAGCGTGCCGCCCATGGTTGCGCACGAGGCCCGTTGATCGGGCCTGATTTTTTTGGGCGCCAGGATGGCTAAGGGGGTCTGGGCGCTGGTGTTCACGATCAATGCCGGGGCAAAAGCCTCCAGCCGCCACCCGGTGCAGATGCGTTCGGCCTGGCGCACGGCTCCGGCGCCATCCGATCCGGCGCTGATCATCAGGCCGTAGGGACGCCCGTTCAATTGATCGAGCACCGCATAATAATTGCGATCGAAAAATTCTTTCATCTGTCCGCTGAGCGAGCCCAGGTTCTCGGGCGCGCAGAACAGATAGCCGTCGGCGTGCAGCAGATCCGCGGCCTGAGCGTCTTCGGCCGGCTTTTCAACCACCTCCAATATCGTTTCGGCGTCCAGTTGCCTGGCTACGCCACGCGCGCCTTCCGCCGCGGCCTCGGCCATCTGCCGCGCAGCCCCGGTGCGCGAATGCCAGACAATCAGGAGAATTTTTTGCATAATGATCTGGCTTTGGTCCTTGGGCCATGGCTCATGGAAGCCCCAGTATAAATGCCTATGTCCCCTAATGATCGCCCGGATACCGATAACGCCAGTTTCGACGAGGAGTGGTTCGCCCGCGCCTGCGCCGGGTTGGATGAAGAAGGGTGCGAATTGCTGCGCAAGGCCGTCGATTTCGTACGCCTGCCTTTGCGCGGGGCCTTGGCCAGCACCCAGGAGCCTCTGACCCGGCATGGCGCGGGGGTCGTCGATCTGCTGGCCGAGATCGGCACGGATGGGCCGACACGCGCTTCGGCTCTTTTGTCTTTGCTGCCGGCCGAGCCCGTCGCCAAGAAGGATCCACTGCTGCTGAATTTCGGCGCGGAGATCGCTTCATTGACCCAGGGGGTGCGTTCGCTGCAGCGGCTGGGCCATATCGCTGGCCAGACCAATGAAGCCGTTGTGGGCGGGGTGGATCAGAAGGAGATGCAGCGCAAGATGCTGCTGGCTATGGCCGCGGACTTGCGCATCGTGCTTCTGAGGCTGGCGTCCAGGCTGCAGTCGCTGCGCTGGTATGCCAGTTCCAAGCTGCCATGCCCGACCGCTTTTGCCCGCGAAACCTTCGAGCTGTATACACCCCTTGCCAACCGGCTCGGCATTTGGCAGATCAAATGGGAAATGGAAGATCTGGCCTTCCGTTTTCTCGAGCCCGAGACCTACAAGGCCATCGCGCGCCAGCTCGAGGAAAAGCGGGCCGAACGCGAGTCTTTCATTGCGGACGTCGTGGAGCGGCTGGGCGCGGCGCTGTCCAAGGCGCATATTCCCGCCGAAGTGTCGGGGCGGCCCAAGCACATCTACAGCATCTGGAACAAGATGCGGATCAAGCAGCTTGATTTTTCAAAGCTGTATGACCTGCGCGCACTGCGCATCATCGTCGACGATGAGCGGTCCTGCTATGCCGCGCTGGCTTTGGTTCATGCTCTGTGGACCCCGGTATCCAACGAATTCGACGACTATATCTCCCGCCCCAAGCCCAATGGGTACCGGTCCTTGCATACCGTGGTCGCCGATGCACAGGGCCGTGCGTTCGAGATCCAGATCCGTACCCATGAGATGCACGAGTTTGCCGAGTACGGGATGGCCGCCCACTGGCGCTATAAAGAGGCGGGAGCCCGAGGGGGCACGCAAGCCGCAGCCAGCCAGTACGACAGGAAGATCTCCTGGATGCGTCAGTTGCTGGCCTGGGAGAAAGAGGGGGGGCGGCCTTCTGCCGAGGACGACACGGCGCCGGCGCAGCATGAACCCGATCGCATCTACGTCATGACGCCGCAGGCACGGGTGATCGAGCTTCCGGCGGGTTCCACGCCAGTCGATTTCGCGTACTACCTGCATACCGATCTCGGGCATCGTTGCCGGGGCGCCCGCGTCGATGGGCAAATGGTGCCGCTGCTGACCCGTCTCAAGACTGGCCAGACCGTCGAGATTGTTGCGGCCAAGTCGGGCGGGCCGTCCCGGGATTGGTTGAATCCCCAGCTCGGCTACCTTGCGAGCCCCCGCTCGCGCTCCAAGGTGCGAGCCTGGTTCAATGCGATCGAATTGCAGGAACGTATTTCCCAGGGCCAGGCGCTGGTCGAGAAGGAACTCCAGCGTCTGGGCCGCACGGCGGTCAGTCTTGAGCAACTGGCTCAGCAACTGGGGTTTGCCAGGGCCGATGACTTGTTCGTGGCGGTTGCCAAAGAAGAGTTCAGCTTGAGGCAGATCGACCAGCTGTTCCGGCAGGGCGAGGCCGAGGCGCCTGCGTCTCCCGAGGACAGGATGGTCTATCCCCGCGGACCGGAACGCGGCACGCATGCAGGCAAGAGCGGCGTGCTGGTGGTGGGGGTCGATTCACTGCTCACCCAATTGGCCCGTTGCTGCCGGCCTGCTCCTCCGGACTTGATCTCGGGCTTCGTGACCCGCGGTCGCGGTGTGTCCATTCATCGGCACGACTGCCCAGCCTTTGCGGCCTTGCAGGTCAAGAATCCTGAACGAGTCATCGAGGTCGAGTGGGGGGATACCGGCGAGGCGGTCTATCCAGTCGATATCGATATCCATGCCCCGGATCGCCATCATCTCTTGCGGGATCTCTCCGATGTCTTCGGGCGCTTGCGTTTGAATGTGACCAGTATCAATACCCAGAGCAGGCGTTCGCTGGCTCACATGATCTTCACGATCGAGGTGCGCGATGGCACCCAGATCGCCCGGGCGCTGGCGGCGCTCAATGAGCTCGAGGGCGTGACGGCCACCCGCAAATGACATCGAATTCGGCGTCCGGCGGCCATGGCGTGCGCACGCTGGTAAAATGATGGATTAGCCGCAGATAGCATAGCCGCTTGTGGTATGTGTTCGCGTAACCAGAGAGTCATCCCTTGAAAGCATACAATTTGCCCGATATCCATGGGCATTTCGGTCAGTTCGGCGGTTCGTTCGTGGCGGAAACGCTGGTGCACGCCCTGGACGAACTGCGTGAAGCCTACGAGAAATTCAGCAAAGACCCGGAATTCCAGCGCGAGTTCGCCTACGAACTCAAGCACTTCGTGGGCCGTCCCAGTCCGGTGTACCATGCCCGGCGCTGGTCGGAGAAACTGGGCGGCGCGCAGATCTGGTTCAAGCGCGAAGACCTCAACCACACGGGCGCCCACAAGATCAACAACTGTATCGGCCAGATCCTGCTGGCGCGTCGCATGGGCAAGCCGCGCATCATTGCCGAAACGGGCGCCGGGCAGCACGGCGTGGCCACGGCGACGGTCGCGGCGCGCTATGGCCTGGAATGCGTCGTTTACATGGGCAGCGAGGACGTGCGTCGCCAGGCGTCCAACGTGTATCGCATGAAGCTGCTGGGGGCTACCGTGGTCGCGGTGGATTCGGGGTCGCGAACCTTGAAGGACGCCCTGAACGAGGCCATGCGCGACTGGGTCACCAACGTCGAGAACACCTTTTACATCATCGGCACTGTGGCCGGCCCGCATCCCTATCCCATGATGGTCCGTGACTTCCAGTCCGTGATCGGCGCCGAGTGCATCGAGCAGATGCCCGTGGATGCCGGCCGTCAGCCGGATTACGTGGTGGCGGCCGTCGGCGGCGGATCCAATGCCATGGGTATCTTCCATCCGTATATCGATTTCCCCGACGTCAAGCTGGTCGGCGTCGAGGCCGCCGGCGAAGGGCTGGCTAGCGGCCGGCACGCGGCTTCGCTCAACGCGGGCGTCGTCGGGGTGCTGCATGGCAACCGCACCTATGTCATGCAGGACGAAAACGGCCAGATCCTCGAAACTCATTCGATCTCGGCCGGACTGGACTACCCCGGGGTGGGGCCGGAGCATGCCTGGCTCAAGGAATCCGGGCGGGCTGAATACGTCGGCGTCACCGATTCCGAAGCCCTGGCGGCTTTCCACGACTGCTGCCGCACGGAAGGCATCATGCCGGCCCTCGAGTCCGCGCATGCCATCGCGCACGCAGTGCGCCTGGCGCCCACGCTTGCGAAAGACAAGATCATTCTCGTCAACCTGTCGGGCCGTGGCGACAAGGACATGCACACCGTCGCCGAACTCAGCGGCATCACACTGTAGGCTTTTTGAACAGGATTATGGCCACCACTACGAATTCAGGCAGTCGAATAGCAAAGGCCTTCGCCGCCGCCGCGCCCCGAACGGCGCTCATCCCCTATATCACCGCGGGTGATCCTTCCGCACAGGTCACGCCTGCTCTCATGCACGCACTGGTCGCTGCCGGTGCGGACGTCATCGAGCTGGGCGTGCCCTTTTCCGACCCCATGGCCGATGGGCCGGTCATACAGCGGGCGGGCCTGCGAGCCATCGAACGCGGCGTCGGCCTGGGCGCCGTTCTGTCCATGGTGGCCGAGTTCCGTCGTACCGATGATCGCACGCCTGTTGTCCTCATGGGCTATGCCAATCCCATCGAGCGCATGGGTCAGGCCGAATTTGCGCGTCAGGCAGCCGAGGCCGGCGTGGACGGCGTGCTGGTGGTCGACTACCCACCGGAAGAAATGTCCGCTTTTTCAGGTTTTCTGGACGAGGCCGGCATTGCGCCGATTTTCCTGCTGGCCCCCACGTCGACGGAAGACCGGATCCGCAAGGTGGGCGAGATCGCCCGAGGCTATGTCTACTATGTCTCCCTCAAGGGTGTGACCGGCGCAGGGCATCTCGATATCGCTTCGGTCGAGGACAGGCTCGCGCAGATCCGCCGCCATGTCACGGTGCCGGTCGGGGTGGGGTTCGGTATTCGCGATGCCGAATCGGCGCAGCGTCTGTCGCGCACTGCAGACGCGGTGGTGATCGGCAGCAAGCTCATCGAAACCATGGAAGCCGCCGTCGCCAAGGCCGGCGAGGGTGATGCCGATGCGGCAGCCATCGAAGCCGCCGCGTCCTGGCTGAAAGGGATCCGGGCTGCCCTGGATGCCAGCGCAAGCGCATGAGCGCTTGCGTCGCGGCCGCCGATACAAAATTCAAGAATAGGAAAATTCCATAATGAGCTGGATCGATAAAATTCTTCCTCCGCGGATCAATCGCAACTCCGAGGCCAGCGCGCGGCGCGTGCCGGAGGGGCTGTGGGTCAAGTGCCCCGGCTGCGAAACCGTGCTGTACAAAGAGGATTTGCGCTCGACTCTCAATGTCTGTCCAAGTTGCGGTCATCATATGCGGATCGGTTCGCGTGCCCGTATCGACGCCTTGCTCGATACCGACGGCCGCGTGGAAATCGGTCAGCACACCCGGCCGATGGATCCTTTGAAGTTCAAGGATTCGCGCCGCTATCCCGAGCGTGTGACCGAGGCGACCAAGCAAACCGGCGAGACCGATGCGCTGGTGGTCGTCAGCGGCAGCATTCTGTCCGTACCGGTTGTATTGGCTTGCTTCGAATTCGAGTTCATGGGTGGGTCCATGGGGTCCGTCGTTGGCGAGCGCTTTGCCCGAGGCGTGCAGGCGGCGCTGGATAACCGCGTGCCCTTCATCTGCGTCGCTGCATCCGGCGGCGCGCGCATGCAGGAAAGCCTGTTTTCGCTGATGCAGATGGCCAAGACCAATGCCATGCTGACGCGACTGTCGGCGGCGGGCCTGCCTTTCATCAGTGTTCTGACCGACCCGACGATGGGCGGGGTCTCCGCCAGCTTTGCATTCATGGGTGATGTGGTCATCGCGGAACCGAAGGCGCTGATCGGTTTTGCCGGCCCGCGCGTCATCGAACAGACCGTGCGCGAGAAGCTGCCGGAAGGCTTCCAGCGGGCGGAGTTCCTGCTGGAAAAGGGGGCCATTGACATGGTGCTGGACCGCCGTCAGATGCGCAACGAATTGGCGCATCTGCTGGCCTTGCTCACGCGGCAATCCATCGATGTGATCGCGAAGGCAAACTGAACGGTTGCTGTCCCTATGCCCCCTTGGTTCAGGGGGGCAAATGAAAAAAGGCTGGGTTTCCCCAGCCTTTTTTGTTGCTCCGAGCATTTTGCCGCCCCCTTCCCCGCTGATGCGGGGCAGGGGGCGACGGCGCGTGAGGCAGCGTCGATCCGGGCCCGTCAGGCCTTAATGGGTCTCGACCTGTTGCAGTGGTTCTTCCTGGCTTACAGCGACGGGTTTGCGTGCCCGTCCCAGACGCACCGCCGGGGCGGCCGGGGCAGGCGATTGAACGCCTGGCCGGGTCTCGACGAGTTGCAGGCCAGCGTCTCCGAGGATTTCCTGCAGTGCGGCTGGTGCGGCCGGCGGGGTATCCACGGCTGGCGCCGCAGGGGCTTCTTCACGGGGGGAAGTGCCCACGACGTCGCTGACGGCAGGCGCTGCGGCAGCACTGGTGGCCTTTTCGAGGGGCTGTTCAGTCGCCTGGGCGCTTTCTTCTTCAGTCGCAGCCGGTGTTGCCTCCGGAACGGCCATGGCAGGGCTTTCCTGGGTGTCGATCGCCGGAGTCGGGGACGCCGGAGTCGCAACTGCCGCTTCGGGCAGCGGGGCAGGCGCGACGATTTCCTCGGCCTCGGCATGAGCGATCTGTGCGGCTTCACCCGTGGCAGCCGCAGCGATCGGTTCGACGGCAGGTGTTTCCTGGCGATTGTCTTCGGCCGCCGGCATAAGCGCCTCGGCCTTGAAGCCGGGGGTTTCGTGCGCGACGAATGCCGCAGGGGCGGTCGAATCGTCTTCAATGCCTTCGGAAGCGTGATCCTCGGTAGCCACGCCTTCGCCGTTGCGGCGGCCGCGGCGGCTGCGGCGGCGGCGGCGCTTGCGTTCGGGATCGGCCTGGTCGGAAGACGTCTCTTCGCCCTGTTCGGCCAGCGTGGCCGCGTCGAGATCTTGATCCGTGAACGCTTCATCCGTTGGGATGGCCGCTGTGGCAGCGGGCGCGCTGACGGCTTCTGCCGCAACGGCAGCCGTCACGGCTGCGGCGGCCGCCTCGGTCGCCGGCAAGCTGGTTTCGGGCAGAGTCTGTTCGGTTCCGGTCTCTTCGCGCCGGCGGCCGCGTCCCCGGCGTCCGCGGCTGCGGCCGTTGGCACCCTGTGCGTCCAGGGCTTCCGACTGATCGGCGGGGCGTTGTTCGGGTTGGCCGGCTTGCTGCGTAACCGCTGCAGCCTGTTGGGGGCGACGATTGCCGCGCGTCGGTTTTTCGCCGCTGCGTCCGGCTTCGGGACCGGCTTCCTGGTTCTCGCGGCGTTCGCCGTCGCGCCGCTCGCCGCGGCGGCGGCTGCGTTCGCGCTGGGGATGCTCGCGCTTCTCGGGGTGCCGCGATCCGGATCGTGCCGAGGCCGATTTTTCCTTGGTTTCGGCCACCCGGGCTTCAGCCGGGGCGGCGGAGCCGGTGAACCAGCCGATGATGCGCTGCAGAAGGCCGGGCTTGGCTGCCGCGGCTTGCGGTGCCGTCACCGCGGGCGCAGGCGGCGCGGACGGCGTGTGCATGGGGGCGGGTTGAGCAGGCGTGATGCCCTTCACGAGGGCTTCCGGGCGGCTCTTGGTCTCGTGGCCTTTTTGGGGCGTCCAGACCACTTCGGTGTCGGGGCTCTGTACCAGGTCGAAGCTGGTCTTGCCGTCTTCGAGACGAGGGTCGTCGTGGCGCAGGCGCTCGATGTGATGATGCGGCGTTTCGAGGTTCTTGTTCGGGATGAGGACAAGGTTGACCTTGAGACGGGACTCGATCTTGGTGATGTCGTTGCGCTTTTCGTTGAGCAGGAACGTGGCCACATCGACAGGTACCTGGGCATGCAGGGCGGCCGTGTTTTCTTTCATGGCCTCTTCTTGCAGCAGGCGCAGCACATGCAGGGCACTGGATTCCGCATCGCGGATGACGCCAGTGCCGTTGCAGCGCGGGCAGGTGATGTGCGAGCCTTCGTTCAGGGCGGGGCGCAGGCGCTGGCGGGAGAGTTCCATGAGGCCGAAGCGCGAAATCTTGCCCATCTGCACACGGGCCCGGTCGAAATGGAGCGCATCGCGCAGGCGCTGTTCGACGGCGCGCTGGTTCTTGCTGTCCTCCATGTCGATGAAGTCGATGACGATGAGGCCGCCCAGATCGCGAAGGCGCAACTGGCGGGCGACTTCGTCGGCGGCTTCCAGGTTGGTGCGCAGGGCGGTTTCCTCGATGTCCGCGCCCCGCGTCGAGCGGGCCGAGTTCACGTCAACGGCAACCAGGGCTTCCGTGTGGTCGATGACGACCGATCCGCCGGAGGGGAGTTGTACTGTGCGCGAGTAGGCGGTCTCGATCTGGTGCTCGATCTGGAAGCGCGAGAACAAGGGGATGTCGTCCTTGTAGACCTTGACGCGCTGCACGTTGTCCGGCATGACCACGCTCATGAAGGCGGTGGCCTGTTCGGCGATTTCGTCGGTGTCGATCAGGATCTCGCCGATATCGGGCGAGAAGTAGTCGCGTATGGCGCGAATGACCAGGCTGGATTCCAGGTAGATCAGCACGGGGGCGGTGTTGTCGCGCGCCGCCGCGTCGATGGCGTTCCAGAGTTGCAGCAGATAGGAAAGATCCCATTGAAGCTCTTCAACGCTGCGGCCGATGCCGGCGGTGCGGGCAATGATGCTCATGCCCGACGGCGTGTTGAGCTGCTCCATCGCCTCGCGCAGTTCCTGGCGGTCTTCGCCTTCGACCCGACGAGACACCCCGCCGCCGCGAGGGTTGTTGGGCATGAGGACCAGGTAGCGCCCGGCCAGCGAAATGAAGGTGGTGAGGGCCGCGCCCTTGTTGCCGCGTTCTTCTTTCTCGACCTGGACGATGAGCTCCTGGCCTTCGGAGAGGGCGTCCTGGATGCGCGCCGTGCGCACATCGACACCTTCCTTGAAGTAGGAGCGGGCGATTTCCTTGAAAGGAAGGAAGCCGTGCCGTTCTTCCCCGTAGCTGACGAAGCAGGCTTCGAGGCCGGGTTCGATCCGGGTGATGACCCCTTTGTAGATGTTGCCTTTACGCTGTTCGCGGCCGGCGGTTTCGATGTCGAGGTCAATGAGTTTTTGACCGTCGACGATGGCAACGCGTAGTTCTTCTTGGTGCGTTGCATTAAACAACATGCGTTTCATGAGCGATTTTCTCCGTAGTCATGGCGCGCCGTTCATCGGCGCACGACCGCGGGTCACTCGGTGAGCAACGCTAGTCTTGCAGGTGAGGCGGGGTGCAGGAAGTGAAAGGCGCACCCGCCCCGATCAGTCAGGCAGGCACGGCGTGCCAGTGGGCACGTGTATCGGTCAGCAGGGAGGTCAGAGGCACGATAGTGGTTGACGAAAAAATTTGCTGGGGAACGACAGTCGCGACGTGGGTTGCGCGCCTGGTGCATTGTACGAGACTGGGTATGGCAAGAACGCTAGCGTCGCAAGCGGCAGGCAATGACGGATCGGCGCAGCGGGCACCTATGTGCCACACCACTGTCGCAACGATCGGCCTTGCGCCGGCGACCTCATGACCCGAAAGCCGAAACACAGACGGTACAATAAACCCTGTCGCCCAACGGAGACGCATCCGCTGCATCTCTACGTCAGGCTGGTTTCAGCTTTCATAGGCTGACGTGATTATATGCTGCTTTTCCCTATGCGCAAATTCGTCGATACATCCGCACCCACTCCAGCCGTCCGCTTTTTGCAAATCGAAACCGAACAGGCAGGGCAGCGCATCGACAACTTCCTGTTGCGCGAGTGCAAGGGCGTGCCCAAGAGCCATATATACAAGGCCATACGCAACGGCGAGGTCAGGGTGAACAAGGGGCGCATCCAGGCGGACTACCGCCTCGAGGAGGGCGATACGGTCCGCGTGCCTCCTTTGCGCCTGCCCAAGCCGGATGAGCCGCGGCCCGTCCCTCCGGCGGCTTTCCCCGTGGTGTATGAGGACGATGCCCTGATCGTCATCGACAAGCCGGCCGGTGTCGCCGTGCATGGCGGCAGCGGGGTGTCTTTCGGTGTGATCGAGCAATTGCGGGCGTCCCGGCCTGAGGCGCGTTTCCTGGAGCTGGCGCATCGTCTCGATCGGGAGACCTCGGGCCTGCTCATGATTGCCAAGAAGCGTTCGGCCCTGGTGGCCTTGCATGACATGCTGCGCGAGAGCCGGGGACGCAAGCGCTATCTGGCGCTCGTGGTGGGCGACTGGGTCAACGACCGTCAGCACCTGCGCCAGCCGTTGCTTAAATGGCTCACTCCCTCCGGCGAACGCCGCGTCCGGGTCGATGCCTCCGGCAAGCAGGCGCATACGATCGTCACCCTCAAGAAACGCTATGGCCGCTATACGCTGGTGGAGGCTGAACTGCGCACTGGGCGCACGCACCAGATCCGGGTGCATCTCGCGTCGGCCGGCCACCCCATCGTGGGCGACGAGAAATACGGTCCCGACGCCGAGCGCGCCCGATTTGCGCGTCTGGGGCTGAACAGAATGTTCCTGCATGCCGCCTGGCTGTCCATCCCCCATCCCTTGACGGGGGAAATGCTGGATTTGCACGCGCCGCTGCCCGCCCCTTGTCAGCACATCCTCGATCACCTGGAGGCCAATCCATGAAGCGTTATGCCGCCGTCATCTTCGACTGGGATGGCACCCTGATGGACTCCACACATTCCATCGTGTCATCCATTCAGGGCGCTTGCCGCGACGTGGGCTTGCCCGAACCTTCGGACGAGCAGGCTCGCTGGGTCATAGGTCTGTCGCTGGAAAGCGCCTTGTACCGGGCGGTGCCGGATCTCGGTGCCGACCAGTTGCCCCGCTTCCTGGAATGCTACCGCAAGCGCTTTCTTCAACTGGACGGGCGTATCCGTTTCTTCGATGGCATCCCCGAGATGTTGACGGGCCTTCGGCGCAGCAAGGTCTTGCTGGGGGTCGCGACGGGCAAGAGCCGCGCAGGCCTTGACCGCATTCTCACGGCTCAGAGCTGGCACGACCGTTTCGATGCGACGCGTTGTGCGGACGAATCTCAAGGCAAGCCGCATCCAGCGATGCTGCTCGAGCTCATGGATACGCTCAGCCTGGAGCCTGAACAGGTGCTCATGGTCGGAGATACGACCCACGATGTGCACATGGCCGCAAATGCCGGGGTCGACAGCCTGGCCGTTTCCTACGGGGCGCATGATGCACGCACGCTGGCCGAGGCGGCGCCGACAGTCATGGTCGACAGTGTGCCGCAGATGGCCGCCTGGCTTTCCGAAAGGATTGTGCCGCGAAAGTGAACTAATCGCATTTGGGGCGATCCAACTGGGGTGACGGAATCTGTAACGATAAAGGAAGCGAACTGCTTTTTTCATATGCTGAAATATCCATTTATCCCTTCTTCGCAGATCACCCCCGAGTCCATCTGGCAGGAGCGCCGCCAGTGGCTCAAGCGTGCAGGTCTGGGCTTGACGGCGACGGCTTTTGGGGGCGTGCCCCTGGCCGGGTGGGCCGCAGCCGCGGGGCCGGGCGTCTATCAGGGACGCCGCAATCAGGCTTTCGTGGTCGACGATGCCCTGACTCCCGAAAAGGATGTGTCCAGCTACAACAATTTCTATGAGTTTGGCACCGGCAAGGGCGATCCGGCGGAATATGCCGGCAAGATGAAAACGGAGCCCTGGACGGTCACCGTCGAGGGTGAGGTGGCCCGCCCCCGGACATTCGATATCGATGCGCTGCTCAAGCTGGCGCCCATCGAAGAGCGCGTTTACCGCCTGCGCTGCGTCGAGGCGTGGTCGATGGTGATTCCCTGGGAAGGCTATTCGCTGTCGGCGCTTCTCAAGCAAGTGGAGCCAACAGGCAAGGCCAAGTATGTCGAGTTCGTCAGCGCGGTCCAGCCGGAAAACATGCCCGGGGTCAGGCAAGGCATTCTTGACTGGCCTTATGTGGAAGGATTGCGTCTTGATGAGGCCATGCACCCTCTGACCATGCTGGTGTTCGGTGTCTATGGCAAGCGTCTGCCCAATGCCAACGGTGCGCCTCTGCGGGTGGCCATACCTTGGAAGTATGGGTTCAAGTCAGGCAAGTCCCTGGTGCGGATCCGGCTGACGGAGCACATGCCGCGTACCAGCTGGATCAAGGCCGCGCCCCAGGAGTACGGGTTTTATGCCAATGTAAATCCGAATGTGCCGCATCCGCGCTGGAGCCAGGCGACGGAGCGGCGCATAGGCAGCGGGCTTTTCGCGCCCCGGGTCAACACACTCATGTTCAACGGCTATGCGGATCAGGTCGCGTCCTTGTATTCGGGCATGGACCTGAGGCTCAATTATTGAACAGAGCGGGGTCGACATGCGTGAAATCATTATCGGCGGGAAAGACGTCGGCCGGGCTCGGCAGGCCGCGGCGAAGCGCGTTCCCGCTTCTCAGTGGACGGCCCGCCAGGTCGGCCGTTTCAAGCCCTTGCTCTTTGTGCTCTGTCTTTATCCGATAGGTCGATGGGTATGGCTGGGGCTGCAGGGCGACTTGACGGCCAATCCCCCGGAGTTTCTGATCCGTTCGTCCGGTGTCTGGGCTCTGGTGCTGCTGTGCCTTACCCTGGCCGTAACCCCTTTGCGCCGCTGGCTCGACCAGCCCGCGCTGGTCCGGTGCCGCCGCATGCTGGGTTTGTTCGCGTTTTTCTACACGGCACTGCATGTGTTGGCCTGGGCGTTTTGGGATCGCGGCGGATCCCTGGCGGCAATGGCGATGGACATCGTGCAGCGTCCATTGATCGCGATCGGCGTGGTGGCAACTGTCGCCATGGCTGCGCTGGCCCTGACGTCGACAAAGGGCTGGATGCGACGGCTGGGACGCGGCTGGCAACGCCTGCATTGGCTGATTTATCCGATCGCGGTGCTCTCGGTGTGGCATTTCTGGTTGATCCGGGCCGGAAAGAACAATTTCTTCGAGCCCTATGTGTACGGCGGGGTCGTGGCGGTGCTGCTGTTGCTGCGCGTAGTGTGGTCTTTGCAGCGCCGTCCGCGCAGCCCCCGTTCAGCGTAGCGCTTTCAGGATGCCGGCCGTTTCGAAATCCGGTTGACCGTCATGGCGGCTGGGGCGGTAGTGCATCTGGAAGGCGGCCAGGACGTTGCGTGTGGCTTTGTCCAGCACGCCGGTGGACGGGGTTTCGTAGCCGACACGTTTGAGCTCCTGCTGGAACCATGCTGCGCCAGGCAGGCCGTCCCGCATGAAGCCGTCGGCATAGGTGGCGGCCAGCGTCTCGTCGTACCAGCGGCCCAGGCCTGCCTGGGCCAGTTGTTTCCAGGGGAACAAGGGGCCTGGGTCGAGTTTGCGCTGGGGCGCGATATCGCTGTGCCCCACGATGTTCATCGGCTTGATCTGGTGGCGCTGCACGATGTCATGCAGCAGTGCGGTCAGTGCGGCTGTCTGTTCGGGCGTGTAGGGGTTCCAGCCCTGATCCCCTTTCCCGGCGTTTACGATCTCGATGCCGATCGAGGCGGCGTTGATGCCGGTGTAGCCGTACCAGCTGCTCGCGCCCGCATGCCAGGCCCGGCGGCTTTCATCGACCAGTTCGAAGATTTGCGGCGGCAGGTCGCGGGTGAGCAGGTAATGGCTGCTGACATTGCCCTTCGACAGAATAAGCAGCGACCGCGGGTTGTCGGCCGCGGTGTAGTGCAGCACGACGAACTCGACCCGGCTGTTCTGGCTTTTGGCCTGGATGCTGCGATCGATGCGCAGCCCGCCCGGGCCGGTCGTTCCGCAGGCGGCGAGGGCAAGCACGCAGGCAAGCGCAAGGGCCAGACGGCAAAGGCGTTGGCGATGTGGCACGAGCGCTCCTAGGCCAGAAACAGGAAAAGTGTGGGTTTTTTATTCAGATCTGGCGCAGGCGAGGTTTTCCATTGCGCAATCGTGCGGGTCTGGATCCATTCGTCCGGGGTTGTCAGCGCGCGGGCCAGGCATAGGCGGGTGCTGCCCTTGAGGGTCTGGAGCAATGTTTCGAACATGGCGCCGTTGCGATAGGGCGTTTCGATGAACAACTGGGTCTGATGCTGTTTGTGCGACTCGGCTTCCCAGGCGCGCAATTGCTTCGCCCTCTGGCCGGGATCCACGGGCGCATAGCCATGAAAGCAGAAGCGCTGGCCGTCCAGGCCGCTGCCCATGAGGCCCAGGAGTATGGATGACGGGCCGACCCAGGGGCGGACGGTCAAGCCCATGGCGTGGGCCGTGGCCACCACCTTGGCGCCGGGGTCGGCGACGGCGGGGCATCCTGCTTCGGAAACGAGCCCGATGTCCTCGCCCTGCAGCAAGGGGGCGAGCCACTGGCGGATCTGGGCGGAATCGGCCTTGTCGGTCAGGGTGTGTATGGTGATTTCCTGCAGCGGTGCGGCGGTGCCGACCTGTTTGAGAAAGGCGCGCGCGGTCTTGGCGTTCTCGGCGATGTATATCCTGAGGCGGCCGGCCAGCTCCCGGACGGATTGCGGCAGCCATATTTCTGTCGGTGCATCTCCGAGGCCGACGGGAATCAGGTGCAGGGAACCGGGTGTGGTGTTCATGGGGCGTCTTGAAGTAGGGGGTTGAGTCCGAACTCGCGCAACATGCGCGAGAGGGCAATGAGAGGCAGGCCGATGATGGCGGTGGGGTCGTCCGAGCTCATGCCGTCCATCAGCGCGATGCCCAGGCCTTCGGCTTTGGCGCTGCCTGCGGTATCGTAGGGCTGTTCGCGTTGAAGGTAATGGTCGATCTCGGCATCGCTCAGTGTGCGAAAGCGGCACAGCGTCACCACGTCATCCACCAGTTGACGCCGGCCGTCGGTGACGCACAGGGCGCTATGGAAGGCCGCCGTTCTACCGCTGAGTAGCCGCAACTGAAGCCGGGCGCGCTCGAACGAGCCGGGCTTGCCGATAGGGGCGCCGTCCACGGTGGCGACCTGATCGGCGCCGATCGTGATCGCCCCCGGGTGCTTCGCGGCGACCACACGGGCTTTCTCGACGGCTAGGCGCAGGGCGAGCTCGGTCGGGCTCTCGGATTGCCGAGGGGTTTCGTCGATGTCGGGGGAGGCGGTAACGAATGGCAGCCCCAGGCGTGCCAGCATTTCCTGGCGGTAACGGGAGCTTGATGCAAGGATGAGACGCATGGCCGATAAAAGGGGCAGGTAGTTTGACTGCAAATACGCGAACGCGCTATTATCTAATGTTTTCCTACCCTTGCAAAAGGCTTGGGGTCGCTTTAGACCATGGATAGACTGTATATCGATACGCTTGAGTTTGCCAGGCTTGGCCGCAAGCTTGAGGGGCGGGCGCCTTTGCAGCAGTTTTCCCGTTTGGTCGGGGATCTTCCTGCCCAGGCCGGCGATGCGGTGGTTTCCTGGTCGTTGAGTGGCGAAAGCACCTTGGCGGGGCTGAGCTTTCTGGATGTGCGTGTGCAGGCGTGCGTGACGCTTTTGTGTCAGCGCTGCCTTTCGCCGTTCGAGTATCCGGTCGATTCGCGTAATCGGCTGCAGCTCGTGAAATTCGAGGCCGATCTCGAGGATGAGTCGGATCTCGATGAAGACGAGATTGAACGCATCGTCGGCTCGAAGCGTTTCGATGTGCTGGAGCTTGTCGAGGACGAGCTCATCCTTGGCTTGCCCTATGTGCCCAGGCATGAGGTCTGCCCGTCGGATCCCACCCTGCCTTACGCCGGCGCAAAGGAAGTTGAAAGAAATGTTCGACCATCTCCGTTCGCGGTGCTGGGAAAACTGAAGAAAGATTGAGTTTGTATTTAACCAGCGGGCATATCGCTTACAATAGCGGCCCGTTTTCCAGGAGTCATCATGGCCGTTCAGCAAAACAAAAAGAGTCCGTCGAAGCGCGGTATGCACCGTTCGCACGATTTCCTCACGACGCCCCCCACGGCTATCGAGCCGACCACGGGCGAGCAGCACCTGCGTCACCACATCAGCCCCAACGGCTTCTATCGTGGCCGTAAAGTGCTCAAGACCAAGAACGACGAATAATCCGTCGATCCCTGCGATTTAGACCGGTTTGCGTGTCTGATGTCGAATCCCAAGATACGGATTGCCATCGATTGCATGGGTGGTGATGTCGGTCTGCCCGTCACGGTGGGCGCGGCATGGGATTTCGCCAGGAATCATCCGGACACCCGCTTCCTTCTGGCAGGTGACGAGGCCGGTATACGCGGCCAGCTCAAGGCTTTGGGCTGCGTGCGCGATGACTGGTACGAAATCCTGCCTGCCTCCGAGGTCGTCACGATGGATGACCCCGTCGAGGTGGCTTTGCGCCGCAAGAAGGATTCCTCCATGCGTGTGGCTGCCCAGGCTGTCAAGGATGGCCTGGCGGATGCCTGCGTCTCGGCGGGAAACACCGGCGCCTGGATGGCGATCTCGCGCTATGTCCTGAAAATGCTGGACGGCATCGATCGTCCCGCCATTGCCACGTCCATTCCGAACCAGAAGGGCGGCGCAACGACCATGCTGGACCTTGGGGCCAATGTCGATTGCACGGCGGAGCACCTGCTGCAGTTCGCCATCATGGGAACTGCTCTCGTCACGGCGCTGTATGGCCGGCAGCGGCCCACCGTGGGCCTGCTGAACATCGGCGAAGAGGTCATCAAGGGCAATGAGGTCGTCAAGCAGGCGGCTGAGCTTTTGCGCGGCAGCGGCCTGAATTTCTATGGCAACGTCGAAGGCGACGACATCTGCAAGGGGACTGTCGATGTCATCGTCTGCGACGGTTTCGTGGGCAATGTCGTTCTCAAGTCCATCGAAGGACTGGCCAAGATGATCGCCACCATGATGAAGGCCGAATTCACCCGTAATGCCTTCACCATGGTTTCCGGCCTGGTGGCGCGCCCTGTATTGAACAGCTTCCGCGACAAAGTGGACAACCGGCGATACAACGGTGCGGCGTTGCTGGGCCTGCGGGGCATCGTCATAAAAAGCCATGGATCGGCCGACCGCTATGCGTTCGGGTGTGCGTTGCAGCGCACTCGCGAAGCGGTGCACAATGGCTTGCTCGAAGGCACCACCCGTGCCATCGAAGAACTTCGCCTGAGTATTCAGGGGCAGGGCGGGCAGGCGAAGATCCTCAACGATATTTCCGGCCCCGATTGTTGATTCGGCGGCTCTGACAGTGGAAGCGAAAATGCCTTATGCAAAGATAGTGGGGTCGGGGGGGTATTTGCCTCCCCGGATCGTGACCAATGACGATCTGGCTGCCGAACTGGCTCAGCGCGGAATCGAGACCTCCGATGAGTGGATCGTCGAGCGCACCGGCATCCGCCAGCGCCACATTGCGCAGCAAGGCACCCGCACCAGCGAGCTTGCCACCGAGGCGGCGCGTCGCGCAATGCAGGATGCGGGCGTGACCGAGTCCGAAATCGATCTCATCATCGTCGCCACTTCCACGCCCGATTACATCTTTCCGAGCACGGCGTGCCTGGTGCAGGCCAATCTGGGTGTGCGCCAAGGCGCGGCTTTCGATGTGCAGGCGGTCTGCAGCGGTTTCGTCTATGCCCTGACGACGGCGGACTCCTTCATCCGGACGGGCCGGGCAAGCACGGTGCTGGTCATCGGCGCCGAAGTGTTCTCGGGCATTCTCGATTGGAACGATCGCCGTACCTGCGTCCTGTTTGGCGACGGGGCGGGCGCGGTCGTGCTGAAAGCCTCCGATGAGCCCGGCATCCTGGCCGCAAAGCTCGGCGCCGATGGAAGCCAGATGGGCATCCTGCATGCGGCGGGCAACGTGTCCCATGGGGCTGTCGTTGGCGATCCTTTCCTGCGCATGGACGGCCAGGCCGTGTTCAAGCTGGCTGTCAATTCCTTGTCTCAGTCCGCGCACGACGTCTGCGAAGAGGCCGGCGTGTCGCTCGGCGACATTGACTGGATGGTGCCGCACCAGGCAAACGTGCGCATTCTGCATTTCCTGGGCAAGAAATTGCGCATTCCGCTCGACCGCCTCGTGATCACGCTGGATCATCATGCCAACACTTCCGCCGCCAGCGTGCCGCTGGCCCTGGATGTGGCACGCCGCGACGGCCGCATCAAGCAGGGCGACCTGGTGCTCATGCAAGGGGTGGGCGGCGGCTTCACCTGGGGCTCCGTGCTGGTGCGGATGTAAACCACCGGCCCGCAGAGACGGGCGCCAGAACTACTGCTATGACAACAGGGGATTGATCTCATCATGAAAATCGCGTTTGTCTTCCCTGGACAGGGGTCGCAATCCGTCGGCATGTTGGATGCCTGGGCCGGCAACGCGGCGGTTGCCGAGGTGCTCGAGCAGGCTTCCGCAGCGCTGGGGCAGGATCTGGGCGCCCTGATCGCCCAGGGGCCGGCCGAACAATTGAACCTCACGACCAATACGCAGCCTGTCATGCTGACCGCTGCGGTGGCGGTCTACCGGGCCTGGCTTGCCGCCGGTGGAAACGCGCCTGCCTTGGTGGCGGGGCATAGCCTGGGCGAATATTCGGCATTGACCGCGGCGGACGCGCTCCGTCTGGAGGATGCGGTGCGCATCGTGCGCATCCGTGCCGATGCCATGCAGGAGGCCGTGCCAGTGGGTACCGGCGGCATGGCTGCGGTGCTGGGCCTTTCCGATGAGGCTGTCCGGGATGTCTGCGCCCAGGCGGCTCAAGGGGAAGTCGTCGAGCCCGTCAATTTCAACGCGCCCGCCCAAGTAGTCATCGCCGGCCACAAGGCGGCCGTGGAACGGGCCTGCGAACTGGCCAAGACGGCCGGGGCCAAGCGCGCCCTGGTGCTGCCCGTGTCGGCGCCATTCCACTCCAGCCTGCTCGAGCCGGCGGCCCGGGTGCTGGGTCAGGCTCTGGCCGGCATCGAACTGTGCGCGCCCGCGATCCAGCTCATCAATAACGTCGATGTCCTCTGCCCGTCCGAGCCGGCGGCCATCAAGGACGCGCTGGTGCGTCAGGCCTGGCATCCCGTGCGTTGGGTCGAGACCGTCAAGGCCATGAAGGCTCAGGGCGTGACGCATGTCGTAGAGTGCGGTCCGGGCAAGGTGCTCAATGGCCTGACCAAGCGCATCGACGGCGATCTCGTCGGGCTTGCGATCACCGATCCCGCCTCGCTGGAGGCAGCGTTGCAAACTTTACAAGGGTAATCACGTGCAAGTACTAGAACTCGAAGGCAAGGTTGCGCTGGTCACCGGCGCTACACGCGGCATTGGCAAGGCCATTGCGCATGAGCTTGCCATGCGCGGCGCCCGTGTCGTCGGCACGGCGACTTCGGAGGCCGGTGCCCAGTCCATATCCGAAGCGCTCGGCGACAAGGGCCGTGGCGTGGTGCTGGATGTCACGGATGCCGCGGCGTGCGACGCGCTGGTGGCCGAGCTTGCCAAGGAAGACGGGGCCCCCCATATCCTTGTCAACAATGCCGGAATCACGCGTGACACGCTGGCCATGCGCATGAAGGACGAAGACTGGGATGCGGTGCTGCAGACCAATCTGTCGGCGGTGTTCCGTCTGTCGCGCGCAGCGATCAAGAACATGATGAAAGCCCGCTGGGGACGCATCATCAACATCACTTCCGTCGTGGGGTCCAGCGGCAATCCGGGGCAAGCCAACTACGCGGCCGCCAAGGCGGGCGTGGCCGGCATGTCGCGCGCCCTGGCCCGCGAACTCGGTAGCCGAGGCATCACCGTCAACTGCGTCGCGCCGGGTTTCATCGAAACCGACATGACCCGGGCGCTGGGCGAAGCCCAGACGGCGGCCCTGCTGGGCCAGATTCCCCTGGGACGTCTGGGGGCGGCAACCGATATCGCCCATGCGGTGGCGTTTCTGGCCTCGCCGAATGCGAGCTACATCACCGGTACCACCCTGCACGTCAATGGCGGGATGTACATGTGAACATGTAACGTGCTGATCAGGGTAAAATCCTGCTCAGCCTGGAGGTGTTGCGGACCGGTGTCGGCTGATGCGTCAGCCGGCAGCCGTGCCGGCAATGCCACTTTTTTAGCCATGGCCAACACGCAAACTTCTTCGTTTGGCTATAATTCGCGGGAATTTTTCCCAACTTGGAGATCTGCATGGAAAGCATCGAACAGCGCGTCAAGAAGATCGTCGCTGAACAACTTGGCGTCAATGAAGCCGAGATCAAAAACGAATCTTCCTTCCTTGACGACCTCGGTGCCGATTCGCTCGACATGGTCGAGCTCGTGATGGCACTCGAAGACGAATTCGAAACCGAGATTCCCGACGAAGAAGCTGAGAAGATCACGACGGTTCAACAGGCTGTCGACTACATCACTTCGCACAGCAAATAATCATTCACAACATTCAAGACAGACGCGGTCCGGCCGCGCAACGCTTGGGCGGTTTACGCAAAGCGCTCCACCGCCGCATCGGCCGCGTCCGATGCGTGCAGGCCGGAGTGCTTGCCGCAAACCGCTTTTTTCATTTTAGGAGTCATCCGTGAAGCGACGTGTCGTCATTACCGGCATGGGCATTGTTTCCCCCGTGGGCAACGATATCGCCACCGCCTGGGACAATATCGTCAATGGGCGTTCGGGTATCGGCCGCATCACGCGTTTCGATCCTTCGGCGCTCAATTCGCACATAGCGGGTGAAGTCAAAGGGTTCGATGTCACGCAGTACATGTCGGCCAAGGAAGCCAAGCAGATGGATACCTTCATCCATTACGGCGTGGCGGCGGGCATGCAGGCCTGGCGCGATTCCGGGCTCGAATTGACCGAGGCCAATGCCGACCGCATCGGCGTCATTGTCGGCTCCGGCATTGGCGGCCTGCCGCGCATCGAGGAAACCCAGACGGAATACCTCGAGCGCGGTCCGCGGCGCATCTCGCCGTTCTTCGTCCCGGCGTCGCTGATCAACCTGGTGTCGGGCCAGTTGTCCATCATGCTGGGCTTCAAGGGGCCGAGCTATGCCGTGGTGTCCGCCTGTACCACCGGCCTGCATTCCATCGGTGATGCCGCGCGCCTGATCGAATACGGCGATGCCGACGTCATGGTGGCGGGGGGCGCCGAATCCACGGTTTCTCCGTTGGGCATCGGCGGATTCGCCGCCATGCGGGCCTTGTCCACGCGCAACGACGATCCTGAAACAGCCTCGCGTCCCTGGGATATCGACCGGGACGGTTTCGTGCTTGGCGAAGGCGCGGGGGTGCTCGTTCTCGAAGAATATGAGCATGCGCGCAAGCGGGGCGCTCGCATCTATGGTGAATTCGTCGGCTATGGCATGAGCTCTGATGCACATCACATCACGTCGCCCGACCGCGACGGTCCGCGGCGGGGCATCCTCAATGCGCTGCGCAATGGCGGCATCAATCCCGAAGAAGTCGATTACGTCAATGCGCACGGTACGTCCACCCCGTTGGGCGACAAGAATGAAACAGAGGCCCTCAAGCTGGCGTTCGGTGATCATGCGAAGAAACTGGTGGTCAATTCCACCAAGTCCATGACCGGCCACCTCCTGGGCGCGGCGGGCGGCATCGAGGCCGTCTTCACCACCTTGGCCGTGCATCATCAGATTTCCCCGCCCACCATCAACATCTTCAACCAGGATCCCGAGTGCGATCTCGACTATTGCGCGAACGTGGCGCGTGAAATGAAGATCGATGTCGCTCTGTCGAACTCCTTCGGGTTCGGCGGCACCAATGGTTCCATGGTGGTCCGCAAGGTCTGACCCTGGCCGCGCAAACATCCCCCCTCCAATGGCCCCTCCAGCGTCCGCGCTGGGTGGGCCTGTTCGCATGGGGGCTTGCCGCGGCAGCCTGTCTCTGCAGCGCAAGCATTTCCCTATACACTTTACCTGTCGTGGCCTATGCGATGTTTTGCGGCGGGCGGCATTTCGTCCGGCCCGGACGCGATCACGGGGTGCTGAGTCTGGATGCGCGCGGGGTATGGCGGGTGCATGCCGATGAGGCCGGGGAGACGCTCGTTCCCTTGCGGGCCTGGCGGGGGTTCGGCTGGGTCTGCCTGCTTTTTGCGGACGCGTCCGGCCGACACAGGGGTTTCACCGTCTGGCAATCTGAATCCGATCCAGAGGCCTGGCGCATGGCGTGCGTGTGGGCCGCCAGCGGCTTAGGCCATTTGGCCGGGAAGGCGGAAAGGGGGGCTGCGTGAGCGATCAGCGCGATGTCGACGCCGAACTCGTTGCGCGCGTGCAGCAGGGCGACAAACGCGCCTTCGATCTTCTGGTGCTCAAGTACCAGCGCAAGATCATGCGCCTGTTGTCGCGCATGATCCGCGATCCGGCCGAAGTCGAGGATGTCGCCCAGGAAGCCTTCATCAAGGCTTACCGTGCGCTGCCCCAGTTCAGGGGAGACAGCGCCTTTTACACCTGGCTTTATCGAATCGCGATCAATACAGCACGCAACTGGCAGGCTGCCAGTGGGCGTCGTCCTCAGGCCGTAAATGTAATCGAAACGGAAGAGGGTGAAACTTTTGATCAAATCGACAACCTAACCGATATAAGCACACCGGAGTCGGTGGCGGCCAGCCGCCAGATCGTCCAAACGGTCAATGAGGCCATTGGAGAATTGCCCGAAGACCTCCGGACAGCTATCGTATTGCGTGAAATTGAAGGCATGAGCTACGAAGACATCGCTCAAGCCATGAGTTGCCCCATCGGTACCGTGCGATCCAGGATATTCCGTGCGCGCGAGGCCATTGCGGCGCGGTTGCGTCCCGTACTGGACAATGACCCGGATCGTCGGTGGTAAGGAGTTGATAATGCAAGTTACGGCCAAACCTGTCGAAGATGCTGCCTCTGAATGGGAAAGCAGCGTGTCCGAATGGATCGACGGCGAAGGTGACATCCGTACGGAAGACCTCGATACGCCCTATGGCAGGCAGTTGTGGGACACCTATCACCTGATCGGTGACGTCCTGCGCAGCGAAGAGCTGGCGATCAAGCCCTCCGAGCTTTTCTATGCGCGTGTCTCCAAGGCCATCGACGCCGAACCCCCGATCGTTGCGCCGCAGCGCCACCGTCTCAACCTGGCCCGCGTGGGTTTGTCCGGTCTGGCTGTCGCCGCTGCCGTGGTGACGGTCGTGTGGGTCGCCATGCCCTACCTGACAGGCGATACCCAGACTGTTCCTGCGCCTGTGGTGGCCTCGGCTGCAGAAAGCGCCGGCCTGAACGACTACGTCGATGCGCACAGGCAGTTTGCGGGGGGCAGCCCGATCCGGCAGGTTTCCTTCGACACAGGAGCGCTCCGGTAATGCCGGCCCAGGCACATCCGGCTGATCGGGCGGGGCGTACATCGAGATCCATGCACCAATCGAAGGCCTGGCGCAGAGCCGGGGCCGTGGCATGCCTGTGGGCAGCAACCACCATATGTGCCGCGGCGCAAGGCACGGAGCCGGATGCGGTCGAAGTCAATGCGGCCGTCACCCTGGCCAGAATCCAGGCGGCGGCCACCAAAAGCGATTATGCCGGGGTCTATATCTATCAGCAGGGTGGCAGCATGCAGTCGTCGCGGCTGGTGCATGTGGTCGACGGCACGGGCGAGCGCGAACGCCTGGAAGTCCTTGACGGCATCCCGCGCGAATATCTGCGTCACAACGATACCGTCCGCACATTGATCCCCGAGAAAAAGGCGATCATCGTGGAGCCGGGCCGCAGTGACCGTTTTCCGGGCCTGCTCCTGGGCGAACCCGATCGCCTGAATGCCCACTACAGGGTAAGGCGGCTCATGCAGAAGACACGCATCGCCGGCTACGAATGCGATGTCCTCGAGGTGCGTCCCAAGGATGATTTTCGCTACGGCTACAACTTGTGCATCGAGCCCGGTTCCGGATTGCTCCTGAAAGAGCAAACGGTGGCTGGCGATGGCGAGATCGTGGATCAGCTCTCATTTTCCACATTAGTGCTGGGCAAGCAGGTGGATGCTTCCCAGTTGGCGCCTTCGTGGAACATCGAGGGATGGAAGGTTTTCTCCAAACCCACCGAACCCACTGATGTGGCCAAAGCGGGATGGCGGCTGGCTCCGCCCCCCGGCTTTGCCCTGGTAACCCAGGTGGAACGCCCCATGAGAACGGGGCGGCCTGTCGTGCGGCAGCTGGTCTATTCCGATGGACTTGCGGCGGTGTCCGTGTTCATCGAAACAGTCAATCCAAAAGTCGAGCACGGCGTGCCCCTGGGTGCGATCCGCAATGGATCCATGAGTTTCTATCGTGCCCGCATCGGCGATCACTGGGTGACAGCATTGGGTGAGGTGCCGATTGGAACTTTACGCCTTTTGGTTGATCGTATCGAATATGTTCCGAAGGCGGTCGAGTGACCTTCGGATCGTGATGATGAGTACCGACTCAACAAAAAGGAGTATGACAATGCAACCAAGTCTTAGAACAGGCCAAAGCATGACTCGTGTCGCTGGCGCCTTGTGTGCCGCGCTGGTCCTGACGTTCGCAGCGACGCAGGCGCCTGTCGCTCAAGCCGAATCCACGCCTGTTCCGACCCTGGCGGTGCCCGATTTCACTGCCGTGGTGGCCAAGACGGAAGGTTCGGTCGTCAATATCCGGACCACCGAAGCCGTCGCCGTGCGTCCGTCGCCCATGGGGCCGGGCAGCGATCCCTACGACATGTTCCGCTGGTTCTTCGGGCCTGATTTCGTTCCGCCCGGAATGCCGGGGCCGCGCCGCAATGCGCCCGGACCCAAGGAAAAAGAGCGCACCGTGCCGCGTGGCGTCGGATCGGGCTTCGTGATTTCCGCCGACGGCTACATTCTGACCAACAATCATGTGGTGGCCGGCGCCAACGGCATATTCGTGACCATGACCGACGGCAAGGAATACAAGGCCAAAATCATCGGTACCGATCCGCGCACCGACGTCGCCCTGGTCAAGATCGATGCCAAAGGGCTGACGCCCTTGCCCATCGGGGATTCCAATACCCTCAAGAAGGGACAGTGGGTGCTGGCCATCGGCTCGCCTTTCGGTCTCGACTCCACCGTGACGGCGGGCATCGTCAGCGCCATCAACCGGGATACCGGCGACTATCTGCCTTTCATCCAGACCGATGTGGCCGTCAACCCGGGTAACTCCGGCGGGCCCTTGATCAACCTGGCGGGGCAGGTCGTGGGTATCAACTCGCAGATCATTTCCCAGAGCGGCGGCTTCATGGGCATCTCGCTGGCCATCCCCATCGATGAGGTGATGCGCGTGGTCGAGCAGCTCAAGGCGCATGGCAAGGTCATCCGCGGTCGTATCGGTGTGCAGATCGGACCGGTTTCCGAAGACGTCGCCAAGGCGATCGGGCTGGGCTCCGTGCGTGGCGCCCTGGTCAGCAATGTCGAAGAGGGTGGTCCTGCCGCCAAGGCCGGCGTGCAATCGGGCGACGTCATCACGCGTTTCGGCGACAAGGACATCAAGCACTGGAGCGACCTGCCTCGCGTCGTGGGGGCCACACGGCCGGACAGTGGAGTCCCCATGCAGGTGTGGCGCCGCGGGAAGACCGTTACGCTCAACGTCAAAGTGGGCGAAATGAAGGGGGCTGATGAAACGGCCAGCAAGGTCGAGCCCAAGGCCCCCGAGGCCACGGCTGCGGATGCGCTGGGCTTGAAGGTCGCCCCATTGTCCGAAGAGGCCCGCGCGCGTGGCAAGATCAAGGGCGGGGTGCTGGTGACAGCGGTCGATGAGCCCGCCGCCTCTGCCGGGTTGATGCCCGGGGATGTCATCCTGGTTGTCAATGACACTGACGTCACGGATCCTGAGCAGTTCGCCCGCCTGGTCTCCAAGTTGCCGAAGTCGCAGGCGGCAGCCTTGCTGGTCCTGCGCGATGGCCAGACTCAGTGGGTGCCGGTTACCCCCGGAAAATAATCCGCAGAAACGGCTAAAATGCTGTGTCAATGGCAAGAGAGGAGCGCTCTGTGCGCTCCTTTTTTGCTTGTCCGTCTTTTCAACCCGGGCCCGGCCACGCCGCGCCCCTGATTACTTGATGTATGGATCATATCCGCAACTTCTCCATCATTGCCCATATTGATCATGGCAAGTCCACGCTTGCCGACCGATTGATTCAGCGTTGCGGAGGCCTGGCCGATCGCGAAATGTCCGCGCAAGTGCTCGATTCCATGGATATCGAGCGTGAACGCGGCATCACCATCAAGGCCCAGACGGCATCACTCGAATACAAGGCGGCCGACGGCACGGTCTATGAGCTGAACCTCATCGACACGCCGGGACACGTCGACTTCTCCTATGAGGTCAGCCGTTCGCTTTCGGCCTGCGAGGGTGCCTTGCTGGTCGTGGACGCTTCGCAGGGGGTCGAGGCACAGACGGTGGCCAACTGCTACACCGCCATAGAGCTGGGTGTGGAAGTCCTGCCGGTCCTGAACAAGATGGACCTGCCGTCGGCTGATCCGGAAAACGCACGCCAGGAAATCGAGGACGTCATCGGCATCGATGCCGGCGATGCCATCCTGGCCAGCGCCAAGACAGGCATGGGGATCGACGAGATCCTGGAAGCCATCGTTGCCAAGGTCCCTCCTCCCAAGGGGGATCCTGCGGCGCCGCTGCAGGCGCTCATCATCGACTCCTGGTTCGACAACTATGTCGGCGTGGTCATGTTGGTGCGCATCGTCAATGGTGTGCTGCGGCCTAAAGACAAGATCCTGCTGATGGCCAGCGGCGCCAACCATCTGTGCGAACAGGTCGGCGTGTTCACGCCCAAGTCCCAGCCGCGCCAGGAACTCAGCGCGGGCGAGGTGGGTTTTGTCATTGCCGGCATCAAAGAACTCGAGCACGCCAAGGTCGGCGACACCATCACTCTGGCCGGCAAACCTGCCTCGGAGCCTTTGCCGGGCTTCAAAGAGGTCAAGCCGCAGGTCTTCGCCGGCCTCTATCCGGTTGAAAGCAGCGAGTACGACCAGTTGCGCGACTCGCTCGAGAAACTCAAGCTCAACGATGCATCGCTGATGTTCGAGCCCGAGGTCTCCCAGGCGCTGGGCTTCGGGTTCCGATGCGGCTTCCTCGGCTTGCTGCACATGGAGATCGTGCAGGAGCGCCTGGAGCGCGAATTCGACATGGATATCATCACTACGGCGCCGTCCGTGGTGTATGAAGTCGTCCAGCGCGACGGCTCGGTGCTCATGATCGAAAGCCCGTCGCGCATGCCGGAAGTGGGCAGCATTGCCGAAATCCGCGAGCCCATCGTGACCGTCACGCTCTTCATGCCCCAGGAATACGTAGGGCCGGTGATGACTCTGTGCATGGCCAAGCGCGGCGTGCAGCTCAACATGAGCTATCACGGGCGTCAGGTGCACCTCACCTATGAAATGCCGCTGGCGGAAATCGTCCTGGATTTCTTCGACAAGCTCAAGTCAGTGTCCCGTGGCTACGCGTCGATGGATTACGAGTTCAAGGAATACCAGCCTTCCGACGTCGTGAAGGTCGATCTGCTCATCAATGGCGACCGGGTCGATGCCCTGTCGATGATCGTGCACCGTAGCAATGCCCGTTACCGGGGCCGCGAGGTCGTTTCCAAGATGCGTGGCCTGATTCCGCGGCAGATGTTCGATATCGCCATCCAGGCGGCGATCGGTTCCGAGATCATCGCCCGCGAAAGCGTCAAGGCCCTGCGCAAGAACGTGCTGGCCAAGTGCTACGGCGGCGACATATCGCGCAAGAAAAAACTGCTCGAGAAGCAGAAGGCCGGCAAGAAGCGCATGAAGCAGGTCGGCAACGTCGAGATTCCGCAGGAAGCCTTCCTGGCCATTCTGCAGGTCGAGGATAAATAAATAAGAACCCGAGGGTGTGGTAGCTATGAGCTGGGATTTTGCCCTGATACTGTTTTTGCTGCTGGTTGTCACCGGTATCGTCTGGTTGATGGAGCTTCTGGTCTTGCGTCGCCGGCGCCGCCGGCGCGCCGAGGCGGCGATGGCCGTGTTCGATGCCAATCCGTCCGGGGTCGGATCATTCGAGGCGGCACGCTTGCGCCAGGAGGCCTACGACAAGGCGCACCATGTGCCATGGTGGGTGGAGTACTGCGTCAGCTTCTTTCCGGTGATTCTCTTCGTCTTCGTGTTGCGTTCCTTCGTGGCCGAGCCGTTCCGCATTCCGTCCGGCTCGATGCTGCCCACGCTGCAGAGCGGGGATCTCATCCTGGTGAACAAGTTCGAATATGGCCTGCGGCTGCCTGTCATCGACAAGAAGGTCGTCGCAATGGGGGAGCCCAAGCGCGGGGACGTCGTCGTGTTCCGCTATCCGGTGGATCCCTCGGTCGATTACATCAAGCGGGTGGTGGGTGTGCCAGGCGATGTCGTGACGTATCGCGACAAAGTGCTGTCCATCAATGGCCAGGAAGTGCCGCACACGCGGGATGGCGATTACTTCGAGCCCGACCGTTCCGTCTATGTCGGCCGCTATGCGGAAAGCCTTGGTGCGATGCAGCATAATATTCTGCTCAACAAGCAGGCTCCCCAAGACATCATGCCTATTTCGGATTATCCTTACCGTAGTGACTGCGAGTATTTCTCCAATGGCGTGCGATGCAAAGTGCCGCCCGGGCACTATTTCATGATGGGCGACAATCGGGACAACAGTCTCGACAGCCGTTATTGGGGTTTTGTGCCCGAGAAGAACATCGTCGGCCGCGCTTTCTTCATCTGGATGAATTTCAGCGAGCCCAGTCGTATAGGCACTTTCCGTTAATGGCCAACACTACTCTCCTAGAGGCTCGCCTCGACTATCATTTCCATGACAAGGCGCTGCTCGAACAGGCTTTGACGCATCGCAGCCATGGCTCTTTGCACAACGAAAGGCTCGAGTTCCTCGGGGACTCGGTGCTCAATTTCGTGGTGGCTGCCCTGTTGTTCAAGAAGTTTTCCCGGATCGACGAGGGCGATCTTTCCCGTCTGCGGGCCAGTCTGGTCAAGCAGTCGTCGTTGGCCGATATCGCGCAACGGCTCGATCTTTCCCAGCACCTGCGGTTGGGAGAGGGGGAGCTCAAGAGCGGGGGGTTCCGCAGGCCGTCCATCCTGGCGGATGCGGTCGAGGCAATTTTCGGGGCGGTGTTCCTGGATGGGGGCTTTGCCGGGGCTGAAGCGGTGATTGCCCGTTTGTATGCGCCGGTGCTTGAAAGCGTGGACCCCAAGTCTCTGGGCAAGGATCCCAAGACCTTGTTGCAGGAGCTCCTTCAGGGGCGCAAGCTCGATTTGCCCCAGTACACGGTTGTTGCAACGCATGGTGCCGCGCATAACCAGATGTTCGAGGTCGAGTGCGCCATCCCGGCTCTGGATATCCGCGTCGGGGCGGCGGGAGCCAGCCGGCGCGCCGCCGAACAACTGGCGGCGACTCAGGCCCTTGCGGCCATTCAGGATGTCGCCATGCCCAAGAACGGGTCGGTCCGCCGTAAAAGCAAGGCATCCCTGCAGCTGTCCCTGCCGGTTGCCGTTCCCCAGGACCAGGAGTCCAAATCGAAATGAGTCAACCTTTCCGTTGTGGATTCGTGGCCGTCGTCGGACGCCCCAATGTGGGCAAGTCCACGCTGACCAATGCACTGATCGGCAGCAAGATCTCCATCGTTTCGCGTAAGGCGCAAACGACCCGTCATCGTATCCACGGTGTGCTGACACGCGAGAACGAGCAGTTCGTGTTCGTCGATACGCCGGGTTTCCAGACCCGCCATGGCGGGGCGATGAATCGCATGATGAATCGGGTGGTCACCCAGGCATTGGCCGATGTCGACGTCGTGCTGCATGTGGTCGAGGCGGGGAAGTGGTCCGCCGGGGATGCGCAGCTTCTTCCGCTCCTGCCCAAGGGCAACAAGACCATACTGGTCGTCAACAAGGTGGATGCTCTCAAGGACAAGAATGCCATGTTCGCGTACGTGGGCAAGATTGTCGCGCAGCATCCCTATGGGGCGGTCGTCCCCGTCAGCGCACTGCGCGGCGTTCAGCTCGAAAACCTTCTGGGCGAGATCGCCTCGCGCTTGCCGGAAGGGGAACCCATGTTCGATGCCGAGGCGCTGACCGACCGTCCGGTGCGCTTTCTGGCGGCGGAACTCATACGCGAGAAGATTTTCCGGCTGGTCGGCGATGAGCTGCCCTATGGGTGCACGGTGGTCATCGAGCAGTGGGAAGAAAATGACGCCGGCGCCCGCATCTCGGCGTGTGTGGTGGTCGAGCGCGACAGCCACCGGCCCATCCTGCTCGGCGCGGGCGGGACGCACATGAAGCGCATCGCCACCGAGGCCAGGCAGGAGATCGAGAAATTGCTCGACAAGCCGGTTTTCCTGGATGTCTACATCAAGGTGCGCAAGGGTTGGTCGGACAGGGAAGGGGCCTTGCGCGAACTCGGATATGAGTAGACGGACCTCGCGAGTCCTCGAAGCCCGCGGCTACCTGCTGCATTCCTCGCCTTGGCGCGAAACATCGCTGATCGCTCATGTGTTCACGCGTGAGCATGGTTACGTCGCCGTCGTGGCCAAAGGCGCCAAGCGCCCGTACTCCACCCTGAGACCGGTGCTCGAGGCATTTCAGCCCCTGGCGCTGTCCTGGAGCGGTTCCGGGGAAATCAAGACCCTGATCCGCGCCGAATCCCTGGGCATCCAGCCACTGGGCGGCAGGGCCTATATGTCCGCCTGGTACATGAATGAGCTCATTTTGCGTGTATTGCCGCGGGAGGATGAGCATCCCGCCTTGTTTGACGCTTACGATACGGCCTTGAGCCAGCTTGCGGCGGGGGCCTGGGCCGCCGGCTCGCTGCGCCGCTTCGAATGGATCCTGCTTCATGAGACGGGTTACGGCGTCGATGACACGCTTCCGGACTTCGACGACCCTTCCGTCGAGCCGGATCTGCGTCGGGCACTGCGGGAGCGCCTCGATGAGTTGCTGGCCGGCCGGCCGTTGAGCACACGAAAAGTCTTGATGGCTTTGCAGCGATTTTGAAGACCCTGCCCGATATTCTCGTCATGGACACCTGTGTCCTGCTGTCCAACGTGCTCAGGCGCTTGTTTCTGCGCCTCGCAAGCCAGGGCTGCTTCGCGCCGGCCTGGAGCCCGATCATCGGCGACGAATGGCGCCGCAATGCGGCGCGCATCTGGAGCGCGACGCCCGAGGACATTCAGGAGCAATGGGCGGCGCTGCAGGCGGAGTTTCCGCATGCCGATCAGGGGGATGTAGACCCTTTCAAGGCGGGTCTGGAACGCAGTGACCCCAAGGACTGGCACGTGATTGCGGCGGGCCTGGCGGCACAGGCCGCAAGCCCGGACAAATCCGTGGCCATCGTCACGCGCAATATCAGGGATTTCAATCGTACGGAATTGCGTCGCCGGGGGCTGAATGTATTCGATCCCGATCAATGCCTGCTGATGTTCGCCCAACGCGCTCCCGAGCTGGTGCGTGCAATGCTGGATCGGATTCCCGGCGATTTTATCGAGGTCGGCAGGGCGGTGGAACCCATCGGTGCCGTGCTGAAGCGTGAGCGCCTGTTCCGGCTGAGCCGTCTCTATGCAGATTCGTTGGTCGAGGGGACGTGAAGGGGGGGCCATGAGGCCCCCTTTTCATTGGGGCGACGGGAGGACGGGCGCTTCCCGTCCTCGCGCAGGCGGGGATCAGTCCCGGTTGCCGCCAAAAATTCCCAGCAGGGCCAGAAGGTTGGCGAAGATGTTGTACAGATCCAGATAGATGGCGAGCGTGGCCGACACGTAGTTGGTTTCGCCGCCCTGGATGACACGTTGCAGGTCGACCAGCAGGAAGGCCGAGAAAATGCCGATGGCCATGACAGAGACGGTCAGCACCAGTGCGGGCAGTTGCAGGAAGATGTTGGCCAGCGAAGCGACGATGAGGATGACCATCCCGATGAACAGGAATTTCTGCAAATGGGAGAAATCGCGCTTGGTGGTGCTGGCCACGCTGGCCATGGCGCCGAACACGGCCGCCGTGCCGCCGAAGGCCAGCATGATGAGCTGAGCGCCGTTGCTCAGGCCCAGCACATGCCCCAGCAGGCGCGACAGCATGATGCCCATGAAGAAGGTGAAGGCCAGCAGCAGGGCCACGCCCAGCGAGCTGTTCTTGTTGCGTTCGATCAGGAACATCAAGCCGATGGCGCCCACCAGGAACAGCAGGGCGCTCATGCCCGGGCTGGCGGCCATGACGCCGTTGATGCCTGAGTACAGGCCCACCATGGCGCCCAGCACGGTAGGCACCATCGAAAGCGCCAATAGCCAATAGGTGTTGCGCAGAACCCGATTGCGCGTGACCTCGCCAGCGCCGGCGTAACCGCCTTGACCAGGAAGAGAGGGTTGACGGAAATCGTTCATGCTTGAGTCCTTGTGGTCGGAATATCTGACGAGCCCCACGGGGGCATGGAGCCAATATAGCACTCCCGCCCTAGAGCAGCTTCTAGCTTAACTTACAAGAAACTGAATTATCAAGTGGAGCGTTCCGATGAGAACGATCAGTCCGTCGCCGTCGATTCCCTGAGGCGGCCTGGCACGGGGATGCCCAGGCGGTCGATCAGGGCCGAGCAGGCCTGCTGGGCCGCGGTAATGATTTCCTTGCCGTCGGCCTGGGTCAATTGCCCATGCTCGTAGACAACGGCGCCGTCGACCATGGTCAGGCGCACATCCCGGCCGGAGCCGGCATACACCAGGTTGGCGACGGGATCGAAGCAGGGCGTCAGCGCAGGGGCCTGCATGGACACCACGACGACGTCCGCCAGTTTGCCGACGGCCAACTGGCCCGCGTCCACACCCGCCAGGCGGGCGCCTTCCCGGGTGGCCAGCTCGAAGGCTTCCCAGGCATTGCTGGCCACGGGATCCAGCAGCGCCAGGCGCTGCACGTAGACGGCCTGCTTCATGATCTGGAACAGGTCCATCGAATGACCGGCCGCGCCATCGGCGCCGATGCCGATGATGGCCCCGGCGTCTCGCAAGGAGCGCAGCGGCAAGGCGCCCGACGCCAGATATTCGTTGGACATCGGATTGTGTGCGACGGCGCATCCGTGGCGCCCCAGCGCCTGGATTTCGGCCTCATCGAGCCAGATGGCATGGGCGAAGGTCGCGCGGGCGTCGAGCAGGCCCTCCTGCTCCATCCACAGAAAAGGCCGTTGCCCGTAGGCGCGTTCGTAGATCTCGGGATCGATGAGCGCTTCCGAGCAGTGTGTCTGCCATTTGACGCCGTATTCGGCGGCCAGCGCCGCCGATTGGCGCACGAGTTCCTGGTCGTTGTAGATGACGTTGATGGGGGACGGCCAGATTGCCACCCGGCTGTCCTGCCATTGATCGAGGCAGTCGCGCATGGAACTGATTTCGTGGGCCGTGCTGTGTTGAAACAGGGCGGAGTCCAGGCCGTTGTCGCGTGCGACATCGGTGAACGGCCCGAACATGCCGCGCGCCACGGCGCCGCGCAGCCCGAGGTCGCGCAGTGCGCCCGCCACGGCCAATGTGGTCGCCGTGTCGGCGGGCGCGTAGTGGTTGTCGATCAAGGTCGTGGTGCCGCAACTGATTGCTTCCATGGCGGCGACGCGCACGGCGGCGAGGGCTTCGCCCGGAGAGATGTTGGCAGCCAGCGGCAGCATGAATTCGCCCAGCCACTGCCACAGCGCCATTCCGTCGCCCAGGCCGCGACCCGCCACTTGAAACAGATGGTTGTGGCAGTCGATCAGGCCCGGAATGACGGCCTGGCCGCTGCAGTCGATGCGGCGCTTCGCCTGCCAGCCATCGAGCTCGCCGGCCTCGCCCACTGCCACGATGCGATTGCCGAGCACGGCGACCGCGCCGTCGCGCAGGATGCGGCGTTCATCGTCCATGGTGATGACCGTGCCATGAATGAAGAGGGTATCGCAGCCAGGATTCATCCGGGGCCTCGTTGTCGGGTTGAAATGTGTGCTCAGGCCAGGGGCTTCAGCGGTTGCATGGTCGATGCGGGTGCATCAGGTCGCTCGTCGGCCTCCGACAGGAACTCCAGATGGCTGGAGCGCGTGCCATTGAAGATGACGTTGAGGATGACCGCCGTTACCACAGTCAGCAGCACCCCGCTTTGAAGGAAGGGCGACAGATAGTCCGGGAAGGCGGCGAAGAAGCGCGGCGACATGGTGGGGATCATACCGACTCCCAGGCTGATCGCCAGGATCAGCGTGTTGTGCCGATTGTTCCGGAAGTCGACCGCCTGCAGAATGCGCACCCCAGAGGCGGCGATCATGCCGAACATGGCGATGGCCGCCCCGCCCAGGACGTAGGGAGGGATGGCGGCAACGATATGAGCCAGTTTGGGCACGAGGCCCAGCAGTATCAGGATGAGGCCGCCGGCCGCGCAGACATATCGGCTGCGTACCCCGGTGATGCCGACAAGGCCAATGTTCTGAGCGTAGGACGTATAGGGGAAGGCGTTGAAGATGCCGCCGATGGTCGCGCCCAGGGCGTCGGCTCGCAGGCCCCGCGTGAAGTCCTGGCGTGTGAGCTTGCGATCCAGGATTTCCCCAAGGGAAAAGAACAGGCCGATCGACTCCACCATGGTGATCAGCACCACCAGCGTCATGGTGAAGATGGCGACCGGATCGAAGGTGGGCAGCCCGAACTGGAAGGGGCGCACGATTTCGAGCCAGGGCGCCTCGCCCAGACCGGCAAAGCTGACATTGCCTGTCGCCATGGCCGCCAGCATGCCGGCGGCAAGGCCGGCCAGCACGGCCAGGCTGCTGATGAATCCGCGCGTGAACCGGGCCACCAGCAGCGTCACCAGCAGAACCAGGCCGGCGATGCTGATGTAAAAGGGATTGCCGAAGTCTTTCGCCTCATAGCCGCCGCCGGCCCAGGCGATGGCCACCCCCAACAGTCCGGTGCCGAGCGACAGCAAGGTGGCGCCTGTCACCAGAGGCGGAAACAGCGGCAAGGCCCTGATGATGACGGGCATCAGCAGCACACAGACCAGCCCCGCCGCAATGATCGATCCGTAGAGGCCGGTCAGCCCCATTGACGGATTCAGGCCGATGGCGATCATGGGCGCGATTCCCGCATACGACACACCCATCATGACGGGCAGCCGGATGCCCACCCATTTGCCGATGCCCAGGGCCTGCAGGAGGGAAATGAGCCCGCAGCATAAAAGGTCTGCGTTGATGAGAATGGCGATTTGTTCTGCGCTGAGCTTGAGGGCGCCGCCGACGATGAGCGGGACGGTGACGGCGCCGGCATACATGACCAGGACATGTTGCAGGCCGAGTGTGGCGGCGCGTGTCAGTGGGGGACGGCTATCGACTTCATTGGCGGGGCTGTGTTCCATTCTTGTCTCCTCTGGCGGGAAATGGCAACGTTGGGATTCGGCATTCGGTCGGCCATGATGCTGCCGCGCCGTTTTGTTTCTTGTCTTGTTGTCGTGTCGTGTGATAGCGGGCATTCAAGGCGCCGTCATGGTGGCGGGCGTCGAGACGGCCTGGTCTTGGGCTCATACATTAAGGCCCCCTCATCTCATTAAACAAATTCTTTTATTTGAATGATTGATCGATTTTCTTAATGAAATCGAGGGGGCGCATGGTTCAGCGCCTTTGCGTCAGATCGTGCGCATGCACGTCGTGGCCGGCGGATTTGTAGGCCTTCCAGCGTTGGCGGGCCTGCTGGATGTCGCTTTCGTCCGTCGAGACGATTTCCAGGATGCGGTCGAATTTCCCGGTGTCGGATGGGCAATCGAGGTCCAGGTTCAACAACCATGCACCATTTTGCCGATCAGGCGTCAATCCGGGAAGTTCTGTAGTCATGACGACCGGGGCCTGCGCGGCAAGCGGATCGTCGGCATAGGCGTGGGGGATGAAGGCCGTGGGTTCGAGCCCCCAGAGCTGCGCATCGAAGCGCCCCAGCAGGTCGGCGTCCCGGCTGTAGACCAGGACGACATGGCCGGCCTTGACGTGCTTGTGGGCCACTTCGCACGCCGTCCGCAAGCGGTCCGGCGCGCCGAAGGCGAAATCCACACGGGCCATTATGCGAGCCCGGCCGTTGCGAGCAGTGTGCGACGGTCCGGGGTCATGCCTGGTTCAGCAGGTATTGCACCAGGAGCGGTACGGGGCGTCCCGATGCCCCCTTGTCGCTGCCGCTGCGCCAGGCCGTGCCGGCAATGTCCAGGTGCGCCCAGCGATACTTGCCGGTGAAGCGCGACAGGAAGCAGGCAGCGGTCACGGAGCCCGCTGCCGGGCCGCCGATGTTGGCGATATCGGCGAAGCTGGATCGCAACTGCTCTTGGTACGCTTCCTCCAGGGGCAGGCGCCATGCCGTGTCGTTGGCTTGGCGGCCGGCCTGCAGCAGGTTGTCGGCCAGTTCATCGTCGCTGGTGAACAGGCCGGTATTGACATGGCCGAGGGCGACGATGCACGCCCCGGTCAGGGTGGCGATATCGATGACCACGGCAGGCTTGAAGCGCTCGGCGTACGTGAGGGCGTCGCACAGGATCAGTCGGCCTTCTGCGTCCGTGTTCAGGATTTCGATGGTCTGTCCCGACATGCTGGTGACGACATCGCCCGGCTTGTTGGCACGCCCGCTGGGAAGGTTCTCGCAAGACGGGATCAGTCCGATGATTTCCCGGTCCGGCTGGATTTCGGCGACGGCGCGCAACGCGCCCAGCACGGTGGCGGCCCCGCACATGTCGTATTTCATTTCGTCCATCTTGGCGGCCGGCTTGAGGGAAATGCCGCCCGCATCGAAGGTGATGCCTTTCCCGACCAGCACGATGGGGGCTTTCTCGGCCTTCGCCTTGGCGGATTTGGCCGTCGCCTTGGCCGGAGCTGCGGGAGGCGTGTAGCGCAGCACGATGAACGCCGGGGGCTCGTCCGAGCCGCGCGCAACCGACAGGAAGGAGCCCATCTTCAGGGTTTCGATCTGCTTGCGGTCGAGCACCTGGGCCTTGAGGGTCTTGAACTCGCGGGCGAGTTTCTTGGCGGTATCGCCCAGGTAGGTCGGCGTGCACACGTTGGCCGGGAGATCGCCCAGCAGACGAGTGAGATTCATGCCGGCCGCAATGGCGCGCCCGTTATTCAGGCCCAACTGCGCTTCCGCAGCATGGCTGCGTTCGACGTTGATGGAGAGCTTCTTGAGTGCGGAACGGGTGGTTTCGTCTGGCTTGCCCAGCGTGGCGTCGTAACGGTAGCTTGCCTGCCCGGCCGCAATGGCGGCGGCCTGTGCGCGCTGGCGCAAGGTGCTGTTGGGACAATCGATGGCGGCCAGCGTCGAGACCGCTTCCGTCAGGCGCGCTTGCACGCAGTAGTTGGCGAAGGCCAGCTCGGCGTTTGCATGGGTTTTCGAATTGTAGGCGTCTTTCTTGCCTAATCCGACTAAAATGACGCGAGCGGCGGCGACCCCGTCCAGATTGCGCAACACCAGCTGGCTACCGGCCTTGGCCTGGAACTCGGATTTGAGCACGCTTTTTATGGCCCCGTTGCTGGCTTTGTCGATGACGTCGGCGACCGCGGTAAGGATTCCGTCGGCAAAGACGCCCACCGCCAGGGCCGATGTCTTGATCTGGTGTGATGAGGCCGTAATCTGTGTGCTAAATTCCATACGATTTCCCGAGAGTGTCAGTAGGATATTTTCGATTATCCCGCATTTTTCCCCATGTCTCTATTCAAGCGTTCCGTCGTCTCCGAAATCCTCAGCCACGGGGGTGTGGTCTTTTCCACATTGCTTATCGTGTGGCTGAGCGTGCTGCTGGTGCGCTTGCTGGGCGAAGCGGCCAACGGCACCATCGGTGCGGACGTCGTTTTCGGCATTGCGGCCTTTTCCAGCATCACGGCGCTCCCCATCATTTTGTCCGTATCGCTGTTCATCGCCGTATTGACCACCGTGACCCGCAGCTTCCGGGAATCGGAAATGGTCGTCTGGTTCGCCAGCGGGCTGTCGCTGCGCGATTGGGTCAACCCGGTGCTGCGCTGCGCCGTTCCCGTGGCGGTGGCCATCGCCTTGCTCACCCTGGTTGCCTCACCGTGGGCGTATCGCCAGATCGAAGAGTACCGGCAACGTTTCGAGCAACGTTCTGATCTGTCCAAGGTCACGGCGGGTCAATTCATTGAAACCGACGAAGGCGCCCGGGTGTTCTTTGCCGAGGAGCCCGAGCAGCCTGGCGACGAATTGGGACAGGTCGTCGCCCGCGTCATGGATTCGGGCTGGCTCAGCATCGTGACGGCGCGCAGCGCCCGCGTCCAGACCGAATCAAACGGCGATCGTTTCCTGGTGCTCAGTCAAGGCCACCGCTACGACCTCAAGCCCGGGACGGCCGAGCTTCGGCTTTTCGATTTCGATCGCTATGGCTTCCGCCTGGAAAATCGCAATGCAGGTGCCTCGCCCGAAGCGATGCGCGCCCAGGCCGAGCACCACATCAAGGCCAGGCCGACCACGCTGCTGTTCGAAGATGGCAATGACAACGCGCGGTCGCAGATCATGTGGCGCCTGGCCATGCCTCTGGCCGCGCTCAATCTGGCTTTGCTGGCCATCCCCCTGGGGGCGGTCAATCCGCGTCTGGGCCGTTCGGGCGACATTCTCATTGCCGGGCTGGTCGGGCTGCTATACATGAACCTGATCAACCTCTCGAAGGGCTGGATCCATAACGGAACGCTTTCTTTCGGCCTTGGCGTCTGGCTGGTGCATGCGCTGTTTACGGCACTCATGATCTACATGTTCTGGCAGAAACTGCGTGTCAAGGCGCCTCGCGAACCGGCGACGGCCGGCCATGCCGCAGCATCGAGCTGATTCGATGCCTCCCGAGAAGAAGCTTATAACTAAATTCTATTTATAATAGTTTCTATATAACATATAATGGGCTCATCCTTTATGAGGCCGCATTATATGAACTTGCAGCAATTCCGCTTCGTGCGCGAAACCATACGCCGAAATTTCAATCTGACGGATGCGGCGCGCGCCTTGTTCACCTCGCAACCCGGTGTCTCGAAGTCCATCATCGAGCTCGAGGACGAACTTGGCGTGAAGGTGTTCGAGCGTCACGGAAAGCGTATCAAGGGCCTGACCAAACCGGGCGCCGTGGTTGCCCAGGTCATCGACAACATCATGCGCGAAGTGGACAACCTGAAAAAGGTCAGCGACGAGTTTGCCCGTCGGGACGAGGGCGGGTTGGTGATCGGCTGCACGCACGCCCAGGCCCGCTATATCCTGCCCAGGGTGATTCCGGCGTTCCGGGAGCGATTTCCCAAAGTGCGCGTCTCGCTGGCCGAAGGCAATCCGCCCACGCTGGCACGCATGGTGCTGCACGAGCAGGCCGATGTAGCCATCGCGACCGAGACCCTGGGTCATACTGCCGGCCTGGCTTCTTTGCCCGTCTACACATGGGAGCATGTGATCGTCGTGCGGCCCGATCACCCTCTGGCCCAACTGACCTCCAGCCAGGCGGCGAGCCTGACGATCGAGCAAGTGGCGCAATACCCGATCGTCACCTACGACCGGCTGTTTTCCGGCCGTCGATCGATCGATGAGGCCTTTGCCTCGGCGGGGCTCACGCCGGACATCGTGCTCGAGGCGATCGACGCCGACGTCATCAAGACATATGTCGATGTCGGCCTGGGCATTGGCATCATCGCGGGCATGGCCTTCGATCCGAGGCGGGACGGAGGGCTGGTCGGCTTGTCGGCGGGACACTTGTTCGGCCGTCACACCACGCTGGTGGCGATCAAGGCGGGCGTCTTTCTGCGCGACTATGTCTACGTATTGCTTGAGATGCTGGCTCCCGAGCTGACTCGCGACATGGTGCACGAGGCTGTGGAAAACAGCCCTCGAGTCGATGACGCCCAGCTTGCTCAGATGCCCAGATAGGCGTGCTGCAAGTCCGGGTCATCGAGCAGGTCTTTCGCCTTTCCCTGCTTGACGATGTTTCCCGTCTCCAGCACGTAGCCTCGGTCTGCGGCGGTAAGCGCCAGATGGATGTCCTGTTCCACCAGAAGGATGGTGACGCCCTGGTCGCGTATGGCCATCAGCGATTCCATGAGGCGATCCACGACGATGGGGGCCAGGCCCAGGCTCATCTCGTCCACGGCGAGCAGTCGCGGTGCGGCCATTATGGCACGGGCCATGGCGCACATTTGCTGCTCGCCCCCCGACAGGCTGCCGGCGAGCTGCATGCGGCGCTCGCTCATGCGCGGGAACAGTTCATACATGTGTTCCAGGTCACGCTCCACGGCGGCGTTGTCGCGTCGGCGAAACGCGCCCATGAGCATGTTGTCGCGCACGGTCATCCGGTCGAACAACTGCCGCCCCTCGGGAACTTGCACAATTCCCATTTCAAACACCTGGTCCGGCGTGCACCCTGAAATGGATCGCGAGTCGAATTCCAGCGTGCCTGTGCCGGGGATGAGACGCGAGATCAGGCGCAGGAGCGTGGTCTTTCCCGCTCCGTTGCTGCCCACCAGTGCAACGATTTCACCGGGATAGACCTCGAGGTCGATGTCCCTCAGCACGATCATTTCACCGTAGCCCGCGCTGGCGCCGGAGATCGACAGCAAAGGGGCGGAAACGGCCTGGCTCATAAGCGTTTCTTCCCAAGATAGGCTTCCACCACCAGGGAGTTGGAAAGGATTTCCTGCGGCGGGCCGTCGGCGATCTTCTCGCCGTGATGCAGCACCATGATCCGGTCCGACAGGCTCTTTATGGCCTTGATCACATGCTCGATCACGATGATGCTGATGCCTTGGCTGCGCACTCTGCCGATGACGTCGATCACTTCGTCGATTTCGGTAAGGTTCAGGCCCGCCATTACTTCATCGCACAGAAGCACGATGGGCTCCATCGCCACAGCCTTTGCCAGTTCGAGGCGCTTGCGGTCCGGGCCGCCGAGGTCTTCGGCGCGTTGTCCGGCTTGTTTTCCCAGCCCGACAAAGTCCAGGCAGGCCCGCGCCTTCTCGCGGGCCTGGTCCAGGCGTCTTTGCCCGCCGGCGTGACCGAACAGGGCGCCCACCGCGACATTGTCCAGAACGGAAAGGCCGGGAAATGGTCGCATCACCTGGAAAGTACGGCCGATCCCGGCCCGCGCGCGCTTGAAGGCCGCGAGCTGGTTGATGACGCTGCCCTGGAAAATGATTTCGCCGCCGCTTGGGGGCAGCGTTCCGCTGATGAGGCTGATCAAGGTGGTCTTGCCGGCGCCGTTGGGTCCGATGAAACCGAGGATTTCACCCTTGTTCAGCGTGAAGCTGACATCCTTCACGGCGACCAGGCCAGAGAAGCGCTTGGTCAGGTTGCGGCCTTCCAGAAGAGGGGTCGTTGCGTTCATAGTCGATTCGCCCGGATGTTTTCCGCAAAATAGCGCCAGCCGGAGCGGTGCGCCCGGCGGACGATGTCGGCAAGTCCGCGCGGCATGAGCACCACGGCGATGACGATCACCGCCCCGAAGAACAGGCCGGCAATGCTGGTGATTTCGCTGGACAGGAATTCGGAAACCGCCGACAGCAGAAAGGCCCCGACCACCGGCCCCAGGATGGTGCCCGGCCCCCCGAAGACCGCCATGATGATCATCTTGACATTCAATGTGATGTCGAAGGCGCTCTCAGGGTCCAGGAAGGTGATCCAGTAGGCATGTATGCCCCCGGCCAGGGCGCTGAAGACGCCGGCCAGCATGAAAGCCATGATCTTGTAGCGGGTGGTGTCCACGCCCATGACCATGGCGCCTTCCTCATTCTCCCTGATGGCGATGAGTCCGAATCCGAAGCGGCTGCGTGTGATCCACCAGACTGTCAGCGTGGCCGCGACCAGCAAGCCCAGCGACAGTTCATAGAAGAGCCGGTCGTCATTCAAGGGGGGCAGGACCAGTCCGATGTTCTGGCCGGCCAGCGGAATGTTCGAGACGATCGCCGCCATGATCTGCGCCAGCGCCAGAGTGGCGATGGCGAAATAGTGGCCCTTGAGGCGCAGGACCGGCAAGCCCAGGCAAAGGGCGAAAACCACGGCGAGGACCACGCCCAGAATCATGCCCACCCCGAAAGGCAGATTCCATTGGACCATGGCGATGCCCACACCGTAGCCACCCAGGCCATAGAACATCGAGTTGCCGAAGGACGCATAGCCCGTGTAGCCGCCAATGATGTTCCAGCCTTGCGCAAGCACGGCCAGCAGCAGGGTGTTGATTCCGAACTGGATCATGACGTCGGTGCCATACCAGGGCAACAGGACGAGTGCGACGAGCAGGACGATGCCAAGCGCCACGCGCAGCGTTCTCATGCCATTCTCCCCAACAGGCCATTGGGCCGCAGGATCAGCACCAGCAGCAGAATGCCGAAGCTCACTACGTCGGAGTAGGTCGGGCCGATGTAAAGGGCGGTGAAGGCTTCGACGATGCCCAGGAACAAGCCACCGACGACGACGCCAAGAGGGGTGTCCAGCCCCCCGATGATGGAGATGGCAAAGGACTTGGCGGTGAGCGTCGCTCCGATGTAGGGATTGATCTGGGATACCGTCCCGTACAGACCGCCCGCGGCCCCGGCCAGCGCCAAGCCCAGCCCGAAGGTGAGGGCGTAAAGGTGGCGCGGCTCGACGCCGTAGAGCCGTGCGGCGGTCAGGTTCTGGGCCGTGGCCCGGATGGCCCGCCCCAGGCGCGAACGCAGCAGGAAGAACCACATTCCCAGTGTCAGTGCGATGGCCACCCCGAACGCGGCCAGTCGCACCGTGGGCAGGGTGACCGGCCCGAGGTTCAGGCTGTAGCCGGTATATGAAGGGTTGATGGTGCGAAAGTCGGCGGAGAAGGCCAGTTGCGCGAGATAGGTCAGCACGACCTCGAGCCCGAATGTGACGAGCAACGTGTTGAACATGGGCGCACGGGCGATCAGGTTGAGAATTCCGCGCTGGATGGCGTAGCCCAGGCAGAACAGGGCGAAGGCATCGATGGGCAAGCCAAGGAAGGGGTCGATGTTCAGGTAGGTGAACAGATACCATGAGACGTAGGCGCCTAGCATGATGAAGGCACCGTGAGCCAGGTTGACGATGTTCAGCACACCCCAAACCAGGGCGAGGCCCAACGCCATGATGGCGTAGAGCCCGCCTTGCAGAATGCCATTGGCCAGGATTTGAAGGACCAGGTCCACGGTGTCTCCTCGAAAGCCCCTGGAAGGCGGCCGGATCAGCGCATGGCCCAGGCGGGCATCGGGTACTTCGGCGCCTTGGCAAAGCCCTTGTCGTTATAGACCGCGACAGGCTGCCCATCCTGGATCTGGATCACGATCTGATCGAGGCTGATCTGCCCCTCGGGACTGAACGCGATCTTGCCGTACAGACTCTCGAAATTGCTGGCTGCCAGGGCATCGCGGACCTTGGCCGGGTCGAGCGAGCCGGCTTTCTCGATTGCCATGGCAATGGCTTCCACGTCTGCGGCGCCGGAAGCGGCATGGTAGTCGGGCTCGTACCCGTACTTCGCTTCATAGGCCTTCGCAAACTGGGCCGCGTCGCCGAACCACCGATCTTTCAGATCGGGGTTGGGCAGCCATGCCGTCATGCCGAAGGCGTAGTCGGCATCCTTGCCCAAGGCCTTGCGGAAGTCTTCGCTGGGCACGCCGACCGTGAACGAATAGAACTTGGGCGAGACGTTCAGGCTCTTGGCCTGGCGGATGAAGTTCAGGATTTCCGTTTCGTGGCCCGCCACGAGCACGACATCCACATTGGCGGCCTTGATTTGCGACAGCAGCGAATTGAAATTGCTGGCATTCGTGCTGTAGCGCTCGTCCAGGACGATCTTCAGGCCCGCTTTCTGGAGCTGGGGCCGGGCGCCGTCCGCGACCGAGACATCGAAGGCGTCATCCGCATAGAGCAGGGCCGCCGTTTTCGGCGCCGGCTTGAGTTGTCCCAGCATGGCGATGGTGCTGCCGAAATAATTGCTCGCGGGTGCCAGCGTGCCAAAAATGTATTTGAATTTACGCGAAAAAATCTGGTCCGATGCGCCGCCGCCCTGGACCATGGGGATCCGGTACTTCTCGGAAACCGCCGAGTCCGCCAGCGCGAAATTGCTGGCGAATGGGCCAAGCAGGAAGTTGGCTTTGTCCTGGGTGACGAGTTGGGTGTATTGCCTGACGCTCAGGTTTACGTCCGACTGGTTGTCGTAGAGTTTCAGGGCCAGCGTATGGGGTTTGCCGTCGACGACCACCCCGCCTTTTGCATTGATCTGGTCGATGGCGAGCTTGTAGGCATCCTGATAATAGCGCCCGGTATTGGCACTCGACCCGGTCAATTGCACGGAAGCGCCCAGGACGATATCGGCGGCGTTTGCGCCGGAGGAACCCAGTGCCAGCGCAAGCGCGAGGCTGCTCAACGTTGCTGGAATGAAGCGAGACAGATGGCGAAACATGCTGTACCTCCTCTTTCACATGATGTGCTTATATTGTGAACCTCCTTGATTGACGATGAACTGAATACAGTATCGAGAATCATTCGCGTTGACTTCATAAACGATAATGATTATCGTTTATATAAATTTATCGTGTGACCATGTCCAAGGAGGGAGCATGTCAATGCCAGTCAACGCCGTTGTGGTCGGGGCAGATCGCCTGGGAAACATTCCCGAGCTGCTCAAGGGTCACAATATTGCGATACGCCACCACATCACCGGGCGGGATCCAGCTCATCAGAAGAAATCCCCGCAGTTGCCCTCGGGCACCGAATTATTGATCCTGCTGACGGACTTTCTTGGTCACAATGTGATGAAGACATTCAGAACGGCGGCGCTGCGTTCCGGGGTGAGGGTGCTGGCCTGCAGGCGGTCGGTATGCGCCATGAAGCAGGCATTGCAGCAGTGCGGGTATTGCGAGGCATGTCCCCATGCCTCGGCGGCCGGGCGGCCGGCTTGACGATCAGTTGGTCGCGTCCAGCGAGCCGTCGATGGTGCTGCGGGCGGCAAGGCGGCGCGCACCGTTATAGCGTTTTTGCCAGTATGTCATGGTCATGTCCTCGATGCGGACAACAGACCCGGCTCGGGGCGCGTGCACGAATTTCTGGTCGCCCAGATAAATGCCGACATGGGAATAGCGGTGGCCCCGGGTGTTGAAGAACACCAGGTCGCCTTTCTTGAGTTCTGACTGCTTGATCGAGACGCCGGTGCGCGCAATCTGGGCAGCGCTGCGCGGCAGCTTGAGCCCGAGCGATTTTTCGGCAGCGTAGATCACCAGGCCGCTGCAGTCGAACCCCGTGTCGGGTTCGTCGCCGCCGAATTTGTATTTCGAGCCGAGGAAGCTCAATGCCGTGCTGGCGAGGGACTTGCTGCCGGCCGGGCGGGAACTGGGGTAGTAGGAGTCATCGCCGTAATCCAGGTATTGATTCTTGGCGAGGTAGACACCCAGGGGATCGGACTGGGTTTGCGAGAGGTAAGTGCTGCGACTTGCGCGGGAGGCGGAATCGCCTTGGGCCGTCTGATTGTTTGTGGCACATCCGGCAAGCGCCAGGGTGGCGCCAATGGCCAGGCCCTTCAGGCAGCGTTGCCAGTGTCGTTGTGCGAAAGATAGGAATCTGTGTACGTGTCGGTGGGGCGGCATGTCTTGCAATGTAATGGCTTAGGTTGAATTCTTCCCTAGCCAAGCATTACAACCTATTTGGATTACGTAAAAATGACGGAATCCAAATAGCTTCAAGGCTTGATCAGGGTGCTGAACCTCAAAAACCAGTAATAAAATTCGCTCAAAGTTTACTCAATCCAACCGGTCGAGTAAAGCCGAAGCCATTTCCAGGTCGTCATGTGCTTGAGGCGTGAAGGGATCCGGGTATTTTATAAGCTAATGTAAAAAAAGAGATTTTTCTGGTTTTCATGAGGGAGCCTCGTCGGGCTTCCCCAGCTGGGATGGGTGAAATCACTAATATGCCAGTGAACTTTGCAAAGCGGATATGGCATGATTCAAGCCTGCGGGAACCGGCCCGATCCGATATGACGGTTCGGATTGCGCATAGCCCATTTGGCCGTAGCCGAATTCCCCGATCCGGGCAGCACGGAAAAATTTGCTGACGCCACAAGGAGAAACCATGAAAACCAAACCCATCCTGACCGCGGAGGATGTCAAGGCCATCCTGGCCGCCGCCGAAAAGCATGCCAACGAGCACAAGTGGGTGGTCACGATTGCCGTGGCGGACGATGGGGGGCATCTTCTGGGGATGTTGCGGCTTGACGGCGCCGCCCCCATCACAGCCGAGATCGCGCCGGCCAAGGCGCGTACGGCGGCCATGGGGCGGCGCGAGTCGAAAGTTTATGAGGAAATTATCAATCAGGGCCGTCACTCCTTCCTCTCGGCTCCCATGACCGGGATGCTCGAAGGCGGGGTTCCGGTGGTCATCGACCAGCAGATCGTGGGCGCGGTGGGTGTGTCAGGCGTGAAGTCCAGTGAAGACGCGGAAATCGCCCGGGCCGGCATTGCAGCGCTGAATCCGTGAGCCGCCCCGGGTCAAAGGCGGCGCAGCAGGCGGACGCGCCGGGTCGGCTCGGCGAAATCCTGAACCCCGGTGTTTCGCGGCGCGAAGTCTGGTCGTGGGCCATGTACGACTTCGCCAATTCCGGCTACACGACCGTGGTTCTCACCACGGTGTTCAACACCTATTTCGTCGGCGTCGTGGCCGCAGGCCGATCGTGGGCAACCCTGGCGTTCACGGCTGCCTTGTCCCTGTCGTACCTGATGGTCATGCTGACCATGCCGGGTTTGGGGGCCCGCGCCGATGCGCGCGCGGCAAAGCGGCGCCTGCTCTTTGGCAGCACTCTCGGCTGCGTGGCTGTGACGGCGTTGCTGTCCCTGGTCGGGCCGGGCGATGTCCTGGCGGGCCTGGCCATCCTGGCCGTGTCCAATTACTTCTACTGCATCGGCGAGTCCGTGGTGGGGGCGTTCCTGCCGGAACTTGCCCGGCCCAGGGCCTTGGGCCGGGTGTCGGGGTGGGGCTGGGGGTTCGGCTATTTCGGGGGCATGCTTTCGCTCGGCCTGTCCCTGGCTCTGGTTGCCCGCATGTCGGCTGATGGCGCCCAGGCGGAGCATTACGTGCCCTATGTCATGCTCCTGACCGCCGGGCTGTTCGCCGTGGCCGCCTTGCCTTCCTTCTTCCTTTTGCGGGAACGCAGCGCGCCATCGAACCGGCCGTCGCAGGGGTGGCTGAGTCGTCTGCTCGCGGCTTGGCGCGAGACCGGCGTCCATTTCCCCGACTTTCGCCGCCTGCTGTTTTGCGGGGCCTGCTATCAGGCGGGCATTGCCGTCGTGGTGACGCTGGCCGCAGTCTATGCCACCGAGGTCATGGGGTTTTCCATGGTGCAGACCATGACCATGGTTTTTTCGGTGAATATCGCGGCGGCGGCGGGTGCCTTGTCCTTCGGCTATCTACAGGACAGGATAGGGCACAAGAAGGCGCTGGTGCTCACCTTGTGGGGCTGGGTGGTCATGGTGCTCGTGGCCTATATGGCTGTCGATCTTTGGGTGTTCTGGGTCGCTGCCGTCCTGGCCGGGCTCTGCATGGGAACGAGCCAGAGCGCCGGCCGGGCCATGGTCGGCGCTCTGGCGCCTCCGCAGCGCCTGGCGGAGTTTTTTTCCTTGTGGACCTTCGCGATCCAGTTGGCTGCCGTGGTCGGGCCGCTGTGCTATGGCCTCGTGACGTGGCTGACGGCGGGAAACCATCGGCTGGCATTGCTGGTGACGGGGGTTTTCTTCGTCGCCGGGCTGGCCGTGCTGTCCCGGCTGGATTTTGCACGAGGAATGGCGATGCGCCATACTGGGGAACATGGACCTGCTTCGCCGTAAGCCTGCAGTAAGGATGCTGGGCTATTAGTAGACGGGTCAGCGCACCAGAATCAATCATCACGCAATCAGCATTTCGCAAGGAGACTTACATCATGTCCAGTACGATCGAATCGGTCTTGGTCGAGAACCGCGTCTTTCCGCCGTTCCCCGATCTCGTCAAGGATGCGAACATCTCGGGAATGCAGGCTTATCAGGCCATGTGCGAAGAAGCCCGCCGATCGCCGGATGCCTTCTGGGGGCGCCTGGCCCGCGAGAATCTCGACTGGATCACGCCTTTCAGCCAGGTGCTCGATGAATCCGGGGCGCCTTCCTATCGGTGGTTCGCCGATGGCGAGCTCAATGTGTCCGCCAATTGCCTGGACCGCCATCTCGATACCCCGGTCGCCGACAAGACCGCCATCATCTTCGAGTCCGATGATGGCAAGGTCTCCACGGTCACCTACAGGCAACTGCACGCCCGGGTCTGCACCTTTGCCAACGGCATCAAGGCGCTGGGCTACAAGGCGGGCGAACGCGCCATCATCTACATGCCGATGTCGATCGAGGCGGTGGTGGCCATGCAGGCCTGTGCCAGGCTGGGCATCATCCATTCCGTCGTGTTCGGCGGCTTCTCGTCCCGCAGCCTGCAAGAGCGCATCGTCGATGTCGGCGCGACTTTCGTCATCACGGCCGACGAACAGATGCGCGGCGGCAAGGCCATCCCCCTCAAGCCCGCGGTCGACGAGGCGCTGGCGGCGGGTGGCTGCGAAGCGGTCCGGCATGTGATCGTCTATCGCCGTACCGGCGGAAAGGTCGACTGGAACGCCGGCCGCGACCTCTGGATGCACGATGTCGAAGCCAATCAGGCGCCGGTCTGCGAGGCGGCTCCTTTCAATGCCGAGCATCCGCTGTTCATCCTTTATACCTCTGGATCGACCGGCAAGCCCAAGGGGGTCCAGCACGCCTGCGGCGGTTTTCTGCTGTGGGCGCTGCTGACTGTCAAATGGACTTTCGATGCCAAGCCGTCCGACATCTTCTGGTGTACGGCGGACGTCGGCTGGGTCACGGGCCATACTTACATCGCGTACGGACCGTTGGCCGCCGGCCTGACGCAGGTCATGTTCGAAGGCGTACCCACGTATCCGAACTCCGGTCGTTTCTGGGAGATGATCCAGCGCCACAAGGTGACGGTGTTCTACACGGCGCCGACAGCCATCCGCTCGCTGACCAAGGCGGCCGAGTCCGAACCCGACTTTCATCCGCGCAAATATGACCTGAGCTCTCTGCGCATTCTCGGATCCGTGGGCGAGCCCATCAACCCCGAGGCCTGGATGTGGTACTACACCCAGGTGGGTGGCGAACGCTGTCCCGTCCTTGATACGTGGTGGCAGACCGAAACCGGCGGGCACATGATCACCCCGTTGCCGGGCGTCACGCCGCTCAAGCCGGGCTCCTGCACCTTGCCCTTGCCGGGTATCGAGGCCGCCATCGTGGACGAAGCCGGCGGTGATGTGCAGGCGGGGCAGGGGGGCTTCCTGGTCGTCAAGCGGCCGTGGCCAGGCATGATCCGAACGATCTGGGGCGATCCCGACCGCTTCCGCAAAAGCTATTTCCCGCCGGAGCTCAAGGGCTACTATCTCGCTGGAGACGGCGCGCAACGTGATGCCGACGGCTATTTCTGGATCATGGGCCGGGTGGACGACGTGCTCAACGTGTCGGGCCATCGCCTGGGCACCATGGAGATCGAATCCGCGCTGGTGGCGCACCCCATGGTGGCCGAGGCGGCCGTCGTCGGACGTCCGGACAGCACCACCGGCGAGGCGGTGGTGGCCTTCGTGGTACTGAATCGCTCGCTGCCGGAGGGCGACGAGGCGGCGGCCATCGCCAAGGAACTACGCGATTGGGTGGCCAAGGAAATCGGGCCGATCGCCAAGCCCAAGGACATCCGTTTCGGTGAGAACCTGCCCAAGACCCGGTCGGGCAAGATCATGCGGCGCCTGCTGCGCATCGTGGCCAAGGGCGAGCAGATCACCCAGGACGTGTCCACGCTCGAGAATCCGGCCATTCTCGATCAGCTGTCGCAGTCGGTGTGACGCGATGATCGCACGCCAGGGCAACACGGGGGATCGCGGTGCCCTGGTTCTGATGGCCCTGATCGTCCTGATCTGGGGCGCGGGCTGGGTCATCATGAAATTTCTCAGCCCGTATGTCGGCGCCTTCGATGTCGTCGTGATCCGCTACGCCATCGGTTTCGTGTCGCTGCTGGTGATCCAGCTGGCCTGGGGGCGGCGCTTCCGCTTGCCTCCGATCTTGCTCACATTGGCTATCGCGGTTTTCCAGACCACCGCCTTTCAATGCCTGGTCCAGTTCGCGCTGATCGCCGGAGGAGCCGGCGGCGTGGTCATGATGGCGTATACGTTGCCGTTCTGGGTGGCGTTGTTCGCATGGCTGTTCATGGGTGATCGGCCCACGCGCAATCATGGCGTGGGCTTCGTGCTGGCGGCTGTCGGCTTGCTGGCGGTGATCCGTCCCTGGGAGCTCCATGGGGCCCTGGTCAGCATGCTGCTTGCGCTGGCGGGCGGGGCCAGCTGGGGGTTGGGGACCGTGTTCAGCAAGATGCTGTTCATCCGCCATCCCAATGCCGATGTGCTCAACCTCACCACCTGGCAGATGTTGCTGGGCACGCTCATGGCCTGGCCGTTTACGCGCCTGGTGCCTCAGCCGGACATCGCATGGAATGCCGGCGTTGTCTTCGGCCTGGTCTATCTGGGGGTGATGTCGTCCGCTGTTGCCTGGATACTATGGCTTGCGGTGGTCAGGCGGGTCAATGCCACGGTGGCGGGCATGTCCGGGCTTGGGGTGCCGGTGCTGACGGTGCTGCTTGCATGGGCGTTGCTCGGCGAGCGGCCCACGCTGCTTGAACTGTCCGGCATCACGTTGATGATGGCCGGCCTGGTCGTGGTGAATCTTGCCGGAATACGCAAGCCGCCACGTCCAGGCGCCACATGATGCGGCGGTTCACATGCCGCTATAGACCGGCCCTTCGCCGCCCTGCGGAGCGACCCACACGATATTCTGGGTCGGGTCCTTGATGTCGCAGGTCTTGCAGTGCACGCAGTTCTGTGCATTGATCTGCAATTGGTCCTCGCCTTTGTCGTTCTTGATGAACTCATAGACCCCCGCCGGGCAGAAGCGGGTTTCGGGCCCGCCGTACTTGGCCAGGTTGACGGACACGGGTACGGTCGGGTCCTTGAGCGTCAGGTGTATGGGCTCGTTTTCTTCGTGATTGGTGTTCGAGATGAACACTGAACTCAGGCGGTCGAACGTGAGCTTGCCGTCGGGCTTGGGGTAATCGATGCGGGCGCATTGGGCTGCCGGTTGCAGGCAGGCATGGTCCGGCTTGCTGTGGCGGATCGTCCAGGGCATCTTGCCTTTGAACAGCCATTGCTCGATGCCGGTCATCAGTGTGCCGACCGTCCGGCCTTTCTTGAACCACTGCTTGAAGTTGCGGGCTTTGTTGAGCTCGGCATGCAGCCAGGATTTCTCGAAAGCCTCGGGGTAAGCCGAGAGCTCGTCGTGCGATCGTCCGGCCATGAGGGCGTCGAACAAGGCTTCGGCCGCCAGGGCGCCGGTCTTGATGGCGGCATGGCTGCCCTTGATGCGGGATGCGTTCAGGAATCCGGCCTCGCAACCCACCATTGCCCCACCGGGGAACACGAACTTGGGCAGGGACAGCAGTCCGCCTGCCGTCAGTGAGCGCGCTCCGTAGGCGATGCGCTTGCCGCCTTCGAAGGTGCCGCGGATGGCAGGGTGCGTCTTGTAGCGCTGGAACTCTTCGAATGGCGAGAGCCAGGGGTTGGCATAGTCGAGCCCCACGACCAGGCCGACCGCGACGAGGTTGTTGTCCAGGTGGTACAGGAAGGAGCCGCCGTAGGTGTCGGAATCGAGCGGCCAGCCTGCTGTGTGCACGACCAGGCCGGGCTGAGAGCGGGCCGGGTCGACTTCCCAGAGCTCCTTGATGCCGATCGCATAGCTTTGCGGATCACGGCCTTCATCGAGCTTGAAACGCTCGATGAGCTGGCGGCCCAACTGGCCGCGCGAGCCTTCGGCAAAAATCGTGTAGCGCGCATGCAGTTCCATGCCGGGCTGGTAGTTGGCCGTGTGCGAGCCATCGCGTGCCACGCCCATGTCGCCCGTGGCGATGCCCTTGACGGCGCCGTTTTCGTTGTAGAGGACTTCGGTGGCGGCAAAGCCGGGGAAGAGATCGACGCCCAGGCTTTCGGCCTGTTCACCCATCCAGCGGGTGAAGTCGCCCAGGCGCACGACGTAGTTGCCCTCGTTGTGGAAGCATTCGGGCAGCAGCCAGTTCGGTGTCGCGCGCCCCTTGCGGGATGTGAGAAACAGGAACTTGTCCTCGGTCACTGCGGTGTTGAGCGGGGCGCCTTTTTCTTTCCAGTCAGGGATGAGTTCGGTCAGCGCCCGGGGGTCCATCACGGCGCCCGACAGAATGTGCGCACCGATTTCGGCGGCCTTTTCCAGGACACAGACACTGATTTCCTGGCCACGTTCAGCCGCCAGTTGTTTGAGTCGGATCGCCGTGGCAAGGCCTCCGGGGCCGCCCCCCACCACGACGACATCGTATTCCATCGATTCGCGTTCAGACATGCAGGTAGATCTCCAGTTGTTGTATGGCGCTGGCCGGCTGCTTGCGCGGTCCTGCCCCCTCGTGGTCGGAATCGCTTTCCGGTATTTTTTTCGAATTCGTAAGTATTGCAGCTTGCCCTGCGGTTTTCAAATCGCCGGACGGGCTCCACGTGTCGCACCGAGGCGCGGAAAACTTGCCAACATGGCCGCGATACTGCCTTATACTTGGGGCACCGATTGTACTGACAAAGGATGACGCGAAACGCATGGAAGCCACTGTTTCGGGCCCGGCAATCGCGGCCGGGGGGATTTTCCGCTGCCTTGTGCCCATGCGCTGGGGCGATCAGGATGCCCTGGGCCACATCAACAATGCCCTCTACTTCAAGTACGTGGAGGAAGCCCGGGCGCTGCTGTTCGACAAGGCGCGCATGGTTCTCCCATCGGACCGGGTCGGTGTCCTGGCGCACGCTTCCTGCGATTTCGTCAAATCGCTGATGTACCCGGGCACCGTGGCAATCAGCCTGATCTTGCAGCGGGTCGGACGCTCCAGTATGGAATTCGATTTCATCATCGAGCTTGAGAACGAACCGGGCACGGTCTACGCGCGGGGCAAGAACGTCATCGTTTGCACCGACATGATCAATGGGCGGTCCACGCCCTGGACGGCGGATGAGCTGGCGCGATTCGGCACGTGTTTCGTGCAGCCTGAAGCCTTGCCATGAAGAACGAGCAATTCAAGAACTGAAGGAACGGAGTAATGGACAAAGTCTATCCGAGCGCTGCCGAGGCGCTCAAAGGTATCGTGGCCGATAACCAGACCATCGCCGTCGGCGGATTCGGCCTGTGCGGCATTCCGGAGGCGCTCATCGCCGCTTTGCGCGACTCCGGGGTGAAGGGGCTCACGTGCATCAGCAACAACGCCGGCGTCGATGGCTTCGGCCTGGGGCTTCTGCTCGAGACTCGCCAGATCCGCAAAATGATCTCGTCCTATGTGGGCGAGAACAAGGAGTTCGAACGGCAGTACCTGGCGGGCGAGCTCGAGCTCGAGTTCACGCCCCAGGGTACCCTGGCCGAAAAACTGCGCGCAGGCGGTGCGGGCATTCCCGCCTTCTTCACGCGCACGGGCGTGGGCACGGTCGTGGCGGAAGGCAAAGAGATCCGCGAGTTCGACGGGCACCGCTACATCATGGAGCGTTCGCTGGTGCCGGATGTCTCGCTGGTCAAGGCGTACACGGCCGACCGCAGCGGAAACCTCGTGTTCCGGCGCACGGCGCGCAATTTCAACCCCAATGTGGCGATGGCCGGCAAGATCACCGTGGTCGAAGTCGAGCACGTGGTCGAGACGGGCGATCTGGATCCCGATGCCATTCATCTTCCCGGCATCTTCGTGCACCGCATCGTCGTCAATCCCCATCCCGAGAAACGCATCGAGCAGCGCACCACCCGTGCGGCTAAAGGAGTCTGAACATGGCCTGGAACCGAGACGAAATGGCGGCGCGCGCCGCTCGCGAGCTGCGGGACGGCTTTTACGTGAACCTGGGGATCGGCCTTCCCACACTGGTGGCGAACCATGTGCCCGAAGGCATGGAAGTCTGGCTTCAGTCTGAAAACGGCTTGTTGGGCATCGGCCCTTTCCCCACCGAAGACGAGGTCGACGCCGATCTCATCAATGCGGGCAAGCAGACGGTGACCACGCTTCCCGGCTCTTCGATTTTTTCTTCCGCCGACTCCTTCGCGATGATACGCGGCGGTAAAATCAATCTGGCCATCCTGGGGGCGATGCAGGTCTCCGAGCGCGGCGATCTTGCCAACTGGATGATTCCGGGCAAGATGGTCAAGGGCATGGGGGGCGCCATGGATCTCGTGGCGGGCGTGGGCCGCGTCGTGGTACTGATGGAGCACGTCGCCCACAAGAAAGACGGGACCACTGACCTCAAGCTGTTGCCCGAATGCACACTGCCTCTGACCGGCGTCGGGGTGGTCGATCTGATCATCACCGACCTGGGGGTGATGGAGGTGACCGGCAACGGTCTCAAGCTCATCGAACTTGCCCCCGGGGTCACCGTCGAGCAGGTGCAATACAACACCAAGGCGCGCCTGGACGTTTCGGCCGTGTCCTGAAGGCATCCCTTGTGATGCCGGGTGGCGTCTGTTCGGGCGAACAGGCGCCTTTTTCATTTTCGAAGAGGAATCATCGTGGATAGTCCAGTTGTGCCGCAGCGCATCGAGGCCTTGCGCGAAGCCATGAAGGCCGCCGGGGTCGACGCCTGCGTGGTGTTGTCGTCAGACCCCCACATGTCCGAGTATCTGCCGGATTACTGGCAGGCCAGGGCATGGCTGTGCGGTTTCGAAGGGTCGGCGGGGACCTTGGTGGTGACCGCCGGATTTGCAGGCCTCTGGACGGATAGCCGCTATTGGGAGCAAGCCGACCACGATCTCGCCGGCACGGGTGTCCAGACCATGCGCGCCGGTTCCGATGGCGTGCCGGGGGTGGTCGAGTGGCTGGCGGAGAACATTGCTTCGGGGGGGCGTGTCGCCGTGGATGGCCGCACGCTCAATGTGAATACCTTTCGCACATGGCAGACCGCGCTTGCCGAGCGGGATGTGCGGCTGGATTGCACACTGGATCTGCCCGGGATGGTCTGGGCAGATCGTCCCCGCCTGCCGGCCAGTCCGGTCTATGAGCATCGGCCTCCTTTTGCGTGTCGGTCCCGGTCGGAAAATCTGGCGGCCGTGCGCGAAGCCATGGACCGGCATCGGGCCGACTGGCTCTTGATGTCGACCCTGGATGATATTGCCTGGCTGTTGAACCTCAGGGGGGGCGATGTGTCCTACAACCCGGTGTTTCTGGCCCATGCCCTCATCGGCAAGGAGGATGTGCGCCTGTTCATTGCGCCGGGCAAGATCGACGCGCAGTTGTGCGGGGTGCTCGGGCAGGATGGGGTGTCCCTGGCGCCTTACGATAGCGTGCGGGACGCTCTGGCATCGCTGCCGAAAGACCAGCGGCTCATGTATGATCCGGCGCGGGTTGCGGTGGCCATGCTTGACGCTGCAGCCCAGACGCAGAAGGCGGAGCAGGTCAACCCGTCGCACTTGCTCAAATCCCGCAAGAACGAAAACGAGCTCGAACATGTGCGCAGGGCCATGGAGCAGGATGGCGCCGCCTTGTGCGAGTTCTTCGCCTGGTTCGAGGGCGCCCTGGGGCGCGAACGCATCACCGAGCTGACCATAGACGACAAAATCACCGAGGCCAGGGCAAGGCGTGAACACTTCGTCACCCCCAGTTTTTCAACGATTGCCGCGTTCAACGCAAACGGCGCGATGCCGCATTACCATGCGACACAACAGAGTCACGCGCTCATCGAAGGCGATGGCCTGCTGCTCATCGATTCGGGTGGACAGTATCTGGGCGGCACGACGGACATCACTCGGGTCGTTGCCGTGGGGATGCCCAACAACGAGCAGAAGCACGACTACACCATCGTGCTCAAGGGAATGGTGGCCTTGTCGCAGGCCGTGTTCCCGCGGGGGGTTCCCGCCCCCATGCTGGACCCGATTGCACGCCTGCCCATCTGGCAGGCGGGGGCTGATTTCGGCCACGGCACGGGGCATGGCGTCGGGTATTTCCTGAACGTCCACGAGGGGCCCCAGTCCATTTCCTATCGCACGACGATCAATCCGAACATGGGCATGGAGGCGGGCATGATCACCTCCAACGAGCCCGGTCTGTACCGACCGGGCAAGTGGGGCATACGCATCGAGAACCTTGTGGTGAACTGCCGCCATTCGGTGACGCAGTTCGGGGAGTTCCTGTGCTTCGAAACCCTGACGCTGTGCCCCATAGACACCCGTTGCGTCCTGCCCGAACTGCTCACACAGCAAGAGCGGGCCTGGCTCAACGACTACCATGCGCATGTGCGTGAACGCCTGTTGCCGCTGGTCGATGGCCCGGCCCGGCAGTGGCTGTTGATGCGCACCGAGACCTTGTAGCCGGCCTGTGAACTTGAATCGCCTCGGCTATAATTCCAATTTCCCGCTCCTGCCCGGACCAGCCGGGCATCATTTACGATGACAAAATATGTATTTGTAACGGGTGGGGTAGTGTCCTCCCTCGGTAAGGGCATTGCTGCTGCTTCTCTCGCCGCGATCCTTGAGTCTCGCGGGCTGCGCGTCACGATGCTTAAGCTCGACCCGTACATCAACGTCGATCCCGGCACCATGAGCCCCTTTCAGCATGGTGAGGTCTTCGTCACCGAAGACGGCGCTGAAACCGACCTGGATCTTGGCCACTACGAGCGTTTCATCTCCGCTCGCATGCACAAGGTCAACAATTTCACCACGGGGCAGATCTACGAATCGGTGCTGCGCAAAGAGCGCCGCGGCGACTATCTGGGCAAGACCGTGCAGGTCATCCCCCACATCACCAATGAAATCCAGGACTTCATCAAGCGGGGCGCGCAGGCGGCCTGGAACGGTGAAACCGACGTCGCCATCGTCGAGATCGGCGGCACCGTCGGCGACATCGAGTCCTTGCCTTTCCTCGAGGCCGCCCGGCAGATGAGCCTGCGCCTGGGGCGCAACAATGCGGCGTTCGTGCATTTGACGCTGGTGCCGTTCATCGCTTCGGCCGGTGAACTCAAGACCAAGCCCACTCAGCACTCCGTGCAGAAGCTGCGCGAGATCGGCATTTATCCCAATGCCTTGCTATGCCGTGCGGATCGCCCCATTCCCGACGATGAGCGGGCCAAGATCTCGCTGTTTTCGAACGTGCCGCTCGATGCGGTCATTTCGGTCTGGGATGTCGATTCCATCTACAAGATTCCGGCCATGCTGCACAAGCAGGGTCTGGACAATCTGGTGTGCGATGCCCTGGCATTGTCGCCGCCGCCGGCCGATCTCTCCATGTGGGACCGCCTCGTGGAGGCCATCGAGCATCCTCGCCATACGGTCCGGATCGGCATGGTCGGCAAGTACGTCGACCTCACCGAGTCCTACAAATCATTGTCCGAGGCCCTGGTGCATGCGGGCATCCACACGCACTCCCGCGTCGAGATCGAATACCTCGATTCCGAAGTGATCGAAACCGAAGGCACGGGCTGCCTGGAGCATCTGGATGCGATCCTCGTGCCGGGCGGCTTCGGCAAGCGGGGTACCGAAGGCAAGATCGCGGCCATTCGCTACGCGCGTGAAAACGGGGTGCCTTACCTGGGCATCTGTCTCGGCATGCAGTTGGCGGTCATCGAGTACGCCCGGGATGTCGCCGGCCTGAAAGAAGCCAACAGCACCGAGTTCGATCCCGCCACGCCTCATCCCGTGGTCGCCTTGATCACCGAATGGCAGGACCGCGAGGGCAGGGTGGAGCGCCGCGATGCCTCCTCCGACCTGGGGGGGACGATGCGCAAGGGTGCGCAGCGTTGCCCCGTCAAGGACGGGACACGGGCGTATTCCATCTATGGGCCTGAAGTCTACGAGCGCCACCGCCATCGCTACGAGGTCAACAATGCCTACGTGCCACGCCTCGAAGCGGCGGGCCTGGTCATCAGCGCGCGTACGCCGACCGAGCAATTGCCCGAGATCATGGAACTGCCTTCTCACCCATGGTTCATGGGGGTTCAGTTCCATCCGGAATTCACGTCCACTCCGCGTGACGGGCATCCCTTGTTCAACAGCTTCATCAACGCCGCCCTGACGCGTCAGGCGCAGCACGCTTCAAGAGAGCAGGCATGAAACTTTGTGGGTTCGAAGCGGGGCTCGAGCAGCCGTTCTTCCTGATCGCCGGGCCATGTGTGATCGAGTCGCGCCAGATGGCTTTCGACACGGCCGGTGCACTGCAGGAACTGACACGCAAGCTTGGGGTCCCCTTCATCTACAAGAGCTCCTTCGACAAGGCCAACCGCAGTTCCGGTACGTCGTTCCGGGGGCCGGGCATGGACGAAGGCCTGCAGATCCTGGTCGACGTGCGCGCCACGTTGGGCGTGCCCGTCCTGACCGACGTGCACGACATCACCCAGGTGAGCGCGGTGGCGGCGGCGGTGGATGTCCTTCAGACGCCGGCCTTCCTGTGCCGGCAGACTGATTTCATCCAGGCCTGCGCTGCGACGCTCAAGCCCGTCAATATCAAGAAGGGCCAGTTCCTGGCGCCGCACGACATGCTGCAGGTGGTCCTCAAGGCGCAGTCGGCTGCCATGGCCGCCGGCGGCGACGGCAGCAATGTAATGGTGTGCGAACGGGGCGTTTCGTTCGGCTACAACAATCTTGTGTCGGACATGCGTTCGTTGGCGATCATGCGTGAAACCGGCTGTCCCGTCGTGTTCGACGCGACCCATTCCGTGCAGTTGCCGGGCGGTCAGGGTACGTCCTCGGGCGGCCAGCGCGAGTTCGTCCCGGTGCTGGCCCGCGCGGCCGTGGCCGTGGGTGTGGCCGGCCTGTTCATGGAGACGCACCCCGATCCCGCCAAAGCTTTGTCGGACGGCCCGAACGCCGTGCCGCTGAATCAGATGGGGGCGCTGCTGGAGTCCCTGGTCGACATCGACCGCTGCGTCAAGCGCAACGGTCTGTTCGAGTTCCGGCCGGAATAATCGTCATCCCAACGTAAGTCGGAATCCACTCCTTGCGCGTGGGTGCCCGCTTTCGCGGGCACGGCGAGTGGGCCGCGCGTGCGTACCCGCTTTCGCAGGTACGCACGGCTTTTTCCAGCGTTACAGGCTGATCTGCCCCGCCTCTTGCTGGGCATCTACCACCGCCAGAGCCGTCATGTTGACGATGCGGCGAACGGTCGTGCTGGTCGTCAGGATATGCACCGGACGGGCGGCGCCGAGTAAAACCGGACCCATGGCCACGCCATTGCTGCCCGTCATTTTCAGCATGTTGTACGTGATATTGCCCGTGTCCAGGTTCGGCATGATGAGCAGGTTGGCCGGCCCTTTAAGCGTTGCGTCGGGGAAGGCCTTCAGGCGCACTTTTTCGGACAAGGCCGAATCGGCATGCATCTCGCCGTCGACTTCGAGATGAGGGGCGAGTTCGCTGATCAGGCGGCGAGCCTCGGCCATCTTGCGGGAAGAGTCGGTCGGCCGGCTGCCGTAGTTCGAGTGCGAAAGCAGGGCGATCTTGGGGACCACGCCGAAACGCTGGACCTCGGCGGCCGCCTGGATCGCCATGTCGGCGACCTGTTCGGCCGTGGGGTTCTCATTGACGTGCGTGTCGCAGATAAAAAGCGTCTGCTCGGGCAGCATCAACACATTCATGGCAGCAAAGGTCTTGACGCCGGGCTTGAGGCCGATGACCTGTTCCACGTATTTCAATTGATTGTCGTAACGGCTGGCCACGCCGCAGAGCATCGCATCGGCATCGCCGCGCTGCAGCAGCATGACGCCGATCAGGGAGTTGTGCTTGCGCACCATGGCCTTTGCAATGTCGGGCGTGACGCCGTTGCGGCCCTGCAGCTTGTAATAGGCGGACCAGGTTTCGTTGAAGCGCTCGTCGTCTTCAGGGTTGACGACCTCGATGTTCTCGCCGATGGCCAGGCGCAGGCCGAACTTGCGGATGCGCATCTGGATGACCGCGGGGCGACCGATGAGGATGGGCTGGGCGATCTGCTCGTCCAGCACGGTCTGCGCCGCACGCAGGACGCGTTCGTCTTCGCCGTCGGCATAGATGACGCGCTTGGGGGCGTTCTTGGCCTGCATGAACAGCGGGCGCATGAGCTGGCCGGTGTGGTACACGATGCTCATCAGCCGCTGACGATAGGCCTCCATGTCCTGGATCGGACGGGTAGCGACGCCTGACGCCATGGCGGCTTCGGCGACTGCCGGGGCGATCTTGATGATCAGGCGCGGGTCGAAGGGCTTCGGGATGATGTATTCGGGACCGAAACTCAGGTCTTGGCCTGCATAGGCATTGGCGACTTCGTCGTTTTGCTCGGCCTCGGCCAGTTCGGCAATGGCCTTGACGCAGGCGAGCTTCATTTCCTCGTTGATGACCGTGGCGCCGACATCCATCGCGCCGCGGAAAATGAAGGGGAAGCACAGGACGTTGTTGACCTGGTTGGGGTAGTCGGACCGGCCGGTGGCAATGATGCAATCCGGGCGCGCGGCCTTGGCCACTTCAGGGCGGATCTCGGGTTCGGGGTTGGCCAGGGCGAGAATCAGGGGGCGGTCAGCCATTGTCTTGACCATGTCGGCGGTCAGCACGCCAGGGGCGGAGCAACCCAGGAAGACGTCGGCATCCTTGCAGACGTCGGCCAGCGTGCGGGCATCCGTCTTTTGGGCGTAGGCCGCCTTGGTGGGCTCCATGTTGGCCTCGCGGCCTTCCCAGATGACGCCGCGCGAGTCGACCACATAGATGTTGGAGCGCTTCACGCCGAGGTGGACCATCAGGTTCAGGCAGGCGATGGCCGCGGCGCCGGCTCCGGAACAGACAAGCTTGACATTGCCGATCTCTTTGCCCACCACCTTGAGCCCGTTGAGCAGGGCGGCCGAGGAGATGATGGCCGTGCCGTGCTGGTCATCGTGGAAGACGGGAATGCGCATGCGCTCGCGCAGCTTCTTCTCAATATAGAAGCATTCCGGCGCCTTGATGTCCTCGAGGTTCACACCGCCCAGGGTGGGCTCGAGCGCTGCGATGATGTCGACCAGTTTGTCGGGGTCGTTTTCCTTGAGCTCGATATCGAACACATCGATGCCGGCGAATTTCTTGAAGAGGCAGCCTTTGCCTTCCATCACTGGCTTGGCGGCCAGGGGGCCGATGTTGCCCAGGCCCAGTACGGCCGTGCCGTTGGTGATGACGCCGACCAGGTTGGAGCGCGAGGTGTAGCGCGCCGCCGCGTCCTCGCCCCCTTCGTAGATCGCCATGCTGGCCACCGCGACCCCGGGTGAATATGCCAGGGAAAGATCGTCCTGATTGGCCAGCGTCTTTGTTGGCGTGACCGAGATCTTGCCCGGGACGGGATTGGCGTGATAATCGAGTGCCAGTTTCGAAAGGTCCGCGTTGGCATCCATGGTGGGTGAGGCTCCTGAAGCGAGTTCGATGAAAATGAAAAGTTTCAGTAATTACCCGTAAGTGTAATCTTTTCCCGGCCATGACTACATGCGCGCCCGCCATGTGTGTTATTGCACCAACCTGAATCGCGTCATGAAAAGGCCCGGAAAATGGCGTCCCGGAGGGTGGGTGTCGGATATAGTCAACGTCCGCGCCCGTTTTCCGGAGCATTTCCCCCGTTCACGTTTCATTGGAAAATGAATGTGGGTATACTAAGCCGCAATACGGCTAATCAAGGCGTCGTACGTTGCCTTCTGCCCCCGCTATCCGCTAACCGGTCTGGCCGTGTCGCGGAAGGTTGTTTCCTGCATCAGAACGAGCGAAGCGCTCGTGTAAAGGTGAAGCGCATTTATGTCTTCTGAAACTGAACTCCAGTCTAACTCCTATCTTTTTGGCAGCAACGCCCCTTACGTAGAAGAGCTCTACGAGTCCTATCTGGACAATCCCGCCTCGGTAGCCGAGCAATGGCGCAATTACTTCGACCAATTGCAGCATCAGCCCGCCACCGACGGTCGTGAGGTCACTCGCGATCAGGCTCACGCCCCCGTCATCGAATCCTTTGCGCAGCGTGCCAAGGCCAACGCCTTCCTGACTCGCACGCAGGAGCCCGATCTGGCCGTGGCCGGCAAGCAGGTGTATGTGCAGTCCATCATCGCCGCCTACCGCTCGCTCGGTTCGCGCTTTGCCGAGCTGGATCCGCTCAAGCGCCACGACCGCCCCCAGATCCCCGAGCTCGATCCCAGCTTCTATGGGCTGACCGAAGCCGATCTCGATCAGGTGTATTCCGCAACGAACACCTACTTCACGAAAGCGGACACCATGACCATGCGCGACATGCTCAAGGCGTTGCGCGACACCTACTGCCGAAACGTGGGTGCGGAGTTCATGCATATTTCCGATCCGGCGGCCAAGCGCTGGATCCAGGAGCGCCTGGAATCGACCATGGGCGTTCCGGCGTTCACGCCCGAACGCAAGCGTCATATCCTGCAGCAACTCACCGAAGCCGAAGGCCTCGAGCGCTTCCTGCATACCAAGTACGTCGGCCAGAAGCGCTTCTCGCTCGAGGGCGGTGAAAGCTTCATCGCCAGCATGGACGAAGTCGTCAATCATGCCGGCGAGAACGGCGTTCAGGAGATCGTGGTCGGCATGGCCCACCGCGGCCGCCTGAACATGCTGGTCAACATCATGGGCAAGATGCCCGGCGACCTGTTCGCCGAGTTCGAAGGCAAGCATGCCCAGGGCCTGACCGACGGCGACGTCAAATACCACAATGGCTTCTCCAGCGACCTGTCCACGCGCGGGGGCCCTGTGCACCTGTCCCTGGCGTTCAACCCGTCGCACCTCGAAATCGTCAACCCCGTGGTCGAAGGCAGCGTGCGCGCCCGCCAGGATCGCCGCGGCGACGACGACGGCAGCCAGGTGCTGCCGGTGCTGGTCCACGGTGATGCCGCATTCGCCGGCCAGGGTGTCGTCATGGAAACCCTAAACCTGGCGCAGACCCGCGGCTACGGCACGGGCGGCACCCTGCATATCGTCATCAACAACCAGATCGGCTTCACCACCTCGGATCCCCGCGATACACGCTCCACGCTGTATTGCACCGACGTGGTCAAGATGATCGAGGCGCCCGTGTTCCACGTTAACGGCGACGATCCCGAGGCCGTGGTCTACGTGACGCAGCTGGCCCTGGATTACCGCCGCGAGTTCAAGCACGACGTGGTCGTTGACATCGTCTGCTTCCGCAAACTGGGCCACAACGAGCAGGACACCCCCTCGCTGACGCAGCCCCTCATGTACAAGCGCATCGGTCAGCATCCTGGCACGCGCAAGCTGTACGCCGACAAGCTGGTCGCCCAGGGCGTGCTGGCTGAAGGCGATCCCGATCAAATGGTCAAGGATTATCGCCAGCTCATGGAAGACGGCCAGCGCACCGTCGAGCCCGTCCTGACCGACTACAAGAACAAATACGCGACCGACTGGACCCCGTTCCTGAACGCCAAGTGGACGGATCAGGCCGACACGGGCGTGCCGATCGCCGAGCTCACCCGCATCGGCGAGAAGCTGACCGTCGTGCCCGAGAACTTCACGGTTCACCCCCTCGTCAACAAGCTGCTGGCCGATCGTCTCAAAATGGCCCGTGGTGAGCAGAAACTCGATTGGGGCATGGGCGAGCACCTGGCGTTCGCCACGCTGGTGGCGTCGGGCTATGCCATCCGTATCACGGGCCAGGACTCGGGTCGCGGCACCTTCACCCACCGTCACGCCGTTCTGCACGACCAGAAGCGCGAGCGCTGGGATGACGGCAGCTATATCCCCTTGCAGAACGTCTCCGAGAACCAGGCTCCGTTCACGGTCATCGACTCCGTCCTGTCCGAAGAGGCAGTCCTGGGCTTCGAGTACGGCTACGCAACCGCCGAGCCCAACACGCTGACCATCTGGGAAGCCCAGTTCGGCGATTTCGCCAACGGCGCGCAAGTCGTGATCGACCAGTTCATCACCTCGGGCGAAGCCAAGTGGGGCCGCCAGTGCGGCCTGACCCTCATGCTGCCGCACGGCTACGAGGGCCAGGGTCCGGAGCACTCTTCGGCCCGTATCGAGCGCTTCCTGCAGCTTTGCGCCGACAACAACATCCAGGTGGTGCAGCCGACCAATGGCGCGCAGATCTTCCACGTCTTGCGCCGCCAGATGATCCGTCAGTTCCGCAAGCCGCTGGTGATCCTCACGCCCAAGTCGCTGTTGCGCAACAAGGATGCCACATCGCCCTTGTCGGATCTTGCCAACGGACAGTTCCTGCCCGTCATCGGCGAGCAGGACGAAACCATCGATCCGGCAGCCGTCAAGCGCGTGCTGGCGTGTTCGGGCAAGGTGTACTACGACCTCGTGCATGCGCGCGCTGAAGCCGGTCGCAACGACATCGCCATCCTGCGTGTCGAACAGCTTTACCCCTTCGCACACAAGGCCTTCCAGGCCGAGCTGCGCAAGTACGACAACGCCAAGGAAGTGGTCTGGGTTCAGGACGAGCCGCAGAACCAGGGTCCATGGTTCTACGTGCAGCATCACCTGTATGAAAACATGGTCGAAGGCCAGAGGCTGGGCTACGCCGGCCGCGCGGCGTCGGCATCGCCCGCCGTGGGTTATCTGGCCAAGCACCAGGAACAGCAGAAGGCCCTGCTCGAGCAGGCCATGGCGCCGAAGTTCAAGAGCTTCATGCTGACCAAGTAACGAATACCCTTCATAACGGAATAAACATCATGGCAATTACAGAAGTTCTCGTTCCCCAGCTTTCCGAGTCGGTATCGGAAGCCACGCTGCTCAACTGGAAGAAGCAGCCCGGCGAGGCCGTGTCGGCAGACGAGATCCTGATCGAAGTGGAAACCGACAAGGTCGTGCTCGAGGTGCCCGCGCCGGCATCGGGCGTGCTGACGGAAATCGTCAAGGCGGATGGCAGCACCGTGACCTCGGGCGAGATCCTGGCCCGCATCGACACCGAAGCCAAGGCCAGCGCGGCCCCGGCAGCCGCCGCTGAACCCGCGGCTGCGGCTCCGGCTGCCTCCGCCCCGGCCGCCGCTGCTGCTGCTCCGGCCTCCGCCGTGGCGTCGCCCGCCGCCGGCAAGATCCTGGCCGAAAAAGGCATTGACCCCGCTTCGGTCGAAGGTTCCGGTCGCGGTGGCCGCATCACCAAGGGCGACGCCCTGACCGCCGAGGCCGCTCCCGCCAAGAAGGCGGCTGCGCCTGTCGCGCCCCCGACGCTTTCGCTGGACGGCCGTCCCGAGCAGCGCGTTCCCATGAGCCGCCTGCGCGCCCGCGTGGCCGAGCGCCTGCTGCAATCGCAATCCGAGAACGCCATCCTCACGACGTTCAACGAAGTGAACATGCAGGGCATCCTCGATCTGCGCGCCCGCTACAAGGACAAATTCGAGAAGGAACACGGGGTCAAGCTGGGCTTTACGTCCTTCTTCGTCAAGGCCGCGGTCGCCGCGCTCAAGAAGTACCCCATCGTCAACGCGTCGGTTGATGGCAAGGACATCATCTACCACGGCTACTTCGACATCGGCATCGCTGTCGGCAGCCCGCGTGGTCTGGTCGTGCCCATCCTGCGCAATGCCGATCAGTTGTCGATCGCCGACATCGAGAAGCAGATTGCCGACTTCGGCGCACGTGCCCGCGACGGCAAGCTCAGCCTCGAAGAACTCACCGGCGGAACGTTCTCGATCTCCAACGGTGGCGTGTTCGGCTCCATGCTGTCGACGCCCATCATCAACCCGCCCCAGTCGGCGATTCTGGGCATTCACGCCACCAAGGATCGCCCCGTGGTCGAAAATGGCCAGATCGTCATCCGTCCGATGAACTACCTGGCCCTGTCCTATGACCATCGCATCATCGATGGCCGCGAAGCCGTCCTGTCGCTGGTGGCCATGAAGGAAGCGCTCGAGGATCCTCAGCGCCTGTTGCTCGACGTCTGATCGACAGGCCCAACGCAAGCAGTCGCCCCGGGAATCGTACCGAAGCGTTCGCGTACCGTTCGCCGGGGCTTTTTCGTTCAAGCGCCATCCGTGCCCATTTCAGGTTCGTTTCGAGGCGCTTGCCCATGACGGGGCGCGCCCTATGCCGACGCCCTCCAATTTTTGAGTGAATACCATGGCAAAACAATTTGACGTCGTCGTCATCGGAGCCGGTCCCGGCGGCTACATCGCAGCGATCCGCGCCGCGCAACTGGGGATGACCGTGGCGTGCATCGACGCGTGGAGCACCCGCGACGGCAAGCCCGCCCCTGGCGGTACCTGCACCAATGTGGGTTGTATTCCTTCCAAGGCGCTGCTGCAGTCGTCCGAGCATTTCGAACAGGCAAACCATCACTTCGCCGATCATGGCATCGAGGTCAAGGGTGTGAGCCTGAAGCTCGACACATTGGTCGGTCGCAAGGATTCGGTGGTCAAGCAGAACAACGAAGGCATCCTCTATCTGTTCAAGAAGAACAAGGTCACGTTCTTCCACGGCACCGGTTCCTTCGTCGCACAGGTCGATGGCGGCTGGTCCATCAAGGTGTCCGGCCAGACCGAGGAAGATCTCGTTGCCAAGCACGTGGTCGTGGCCACCGGTTCGTCGCCGCGAGCCCTGCCGGGCCTGCCTTTCGACGAGAAGAAGGTGCTTTCGAACGATGGCGCCTTGAGCCTGACCGCCGTGCCCAAGAAACTGGGCGTCATCGGTGCCGGCGTCATCGGCCTGGAGCTGGGCAGCGTTTGGCGCCGCCTGGGCGCCGAAGTCACCGTCCTGGAAGCCATGCCTGAGTTCCTGGCCGTGGCGGACCAGCAGGTCGCCAAGGAGGCACTGAAGGTCTTCACGAAACAAGGCTTGAAGATCAGCACCGGCGTCAAGATCGGCGAGGTCAAGACCGCCGGCAAGACGGTCAGCGTGTCGTACACCGATGCCGCCGGCGCCGAGCAGTCCCTCGTGGTGGACAACCTGATCGTGTCCATCGGCCGTGTGCCCCATACTCAGGGCCTCAACGTCGAAACCGTGGGCCTGAAGCTGGACGATCGCGGCTTCATCGTGGTCGACGACGATTGCAAGACCAATCTGCCCAATGTCTGGGCGGTGGGTGACGTGGTGCGTGGTCCGATGCTTGCCCACAAGGCCGAAGAAGAAGGCGTTGCCGTCGCCGAGCGCATTGGCGGCCAGCATGGCCATGTCAATTTCGCCACGATTCCGAGCGTCATCTACACATCGCCCGAGATCGCCTGGGTGGGGCGCAACGAGCAGCAGCTCAAGACCGCCGGTGTGGATTACAAGGCAGGCAGCTTCCCGTTCCTGGCCAATGGCCGTGCGCGCGCGCTGGGCGACACCACCGGCTTCGTGAAGGTGCTGGCCGACGCCAAGACCGATGAAGTCCTGGGTGTGCACATCATCGGCCCGATGGCCTCCGAACTGATCGCCGAAGCCGTCACGATCATGGAATTCCGAGGCGCGGCCGAAGACATCGCCCGCATCTGCCACGCGCATCCGACCTTGTCCGAGTCTCTCAAGGAAGCCGCTCTGGCGGTCGACAAGCGCACTCTGAACTTCTGAGCCCGGTCGTCAGGGATTTCATTCGAAGGGGCGGGCGCAAGCCCCCCCTTTTTTCTTTCACGCATATTCCGGTTTCATGAACGTTCGAGAGTATTACCACCACGCCCTGGAAGAGCGCGGCTACAAGCCCGATCCGGCCCAGCTCGCGGCAATCGACCGATTGCAGCGTTTCTATGACGACTGGGTCGAATACAAACAGGCCCGCTCCTCCACCCTGCGCAAGCTGTTCCGCCGGGCGGAGATTCCGCGGGGTGTGTACATGTGGGGCGGCGTCGGACGCGGCAAGAGCTTCCTGATGGATGCCTTCTACGTGACCGTGCCTCTCAAGCGCAAGACGCGGCTGCATTTTCATGAGTTCATGCGCGGCGTTCATCGTGAACTGGACGAGGTCAAGGGGCGTCCCGACCCCCTGGACGAGGTCGCCCGGCGCATTGCCAAGCGCTATCGCCTCATTTGCTTCGACGAATTCCATGTGTCGGACGTGGCCGATGCCATGATCCTGCATCGCCTGCTGTTCAAGCTGTTCGAGCTGGGAACGTCATTTGTGATGACCTCTAACTACGAGCCTTCCATGCTGTATCCGGACGGCCTGCATCGTGACCGCATCCTGCCCGCCATTGCGCTCATCAAGGAACGCATGGACGTGTTGAATGTGGATACTGGCACGGACTACCGTCGGCGCACTCTGGAGCAGGTGCGCATGTATCTGACGCCCCTGCGCGAGTCGACTGACGTGGAGTTGCGCGGCATCTTCGAGCAGCTTGCCGATACGTCGCCCCAGAAGCCCGTGCTGACGGTCGAAAACCGCGAGCTGCGCGCCGTGGCGCTGGCGGGCAGCGTGGTCTGGTTCGACTTTGCCACGTTGTGCGGCGGGCCCCGCTCGCAAAACGACTATCTGGAGCTTGCCAGCCGATTCCAGACCGTGATCCTGTCCGACGTGCCGCGCATGACCGCGCGACAGGCCTCCGAAGCCCGGCGTTTCACCTGGCTGGTCGACGTGTTCTACGACCACCGGGTCAAACTCATAATCTCGGCAGAGTGCGAAGCCGAAGAGTTATATACTCAGGGACCCATGGCCAATGAGTTCCATCGTACGGTGTCGCGCTTGCTTGAAATGCAGTCGCGCGAATACCTCGAGTCCGAGCGGCGCGGCGCCGCCGTTCTGTAGCGCCTGCCCGGACTGCCCATTTTCTCCCGACACATCGAACATGACAATCCGCGTTCTCACAGGCATTACCACTTCAGGCACGCCTCATCTTGGCAATTATGCCGGGGCGATCCGCCCCTCCATTCAGGCCAGCCTTCAGCCCGGGGTGGATGCCTTCTACTTCATGGCCGACTATCATGCCCTGATCAAATGCGATGACCCGCAGCGTATCGCGCGCTCCCGGCTCGAAATCGCGGCGACCTGGCTGGCGGCCGGCCTCGATGCCGACAAGGTCACGTTCTATCGGCAGTCCGACATCCCTGAAATCCCCGAGCTCTGCTGGATGCTGACCTGCGTCACGGCCAAGGGCCTGATGAATCGCGCCCATGCCTACAAGGCGGCGGTGGATGTCAATGTGGCCAAGCAGGCCGAACCGGACGACGGCATCAGCATGGGGCTGTTTTCCTATCCCATCCTGATGGCGGCCGACATCCTGATGTTCAATGCCCACAAGGTGCCGGTGGGGCGTGACCAGATCCAGCATCTGGAAATGGCGCGGGACATCGCCCAGCGCTTCAACCATTTGTATGGGGCCGGACGGGAGTTTTTCGTCATGCCCGAGGCGCAGGTGGATGACGAGGTCGCCACGCTGCCCGGTCTGGATGGCCGCAAGATGTCGAAAAGCTATGACAACACCATTCCGCTTTTCGAGGGCGGCGCCAAGGCGCTGCGTGCGGCGGTGGCTCGTATCGTGACGGATTCGCGCCTGCCCGGCGAACCCAAGGATGCGGAGAACTCTCACCTGTATACCTTGTATCGCGCTTTTGCAACGCCGGAAGAATCCCTCGCGTTTCGCCATGAACTCGAGGCCGGCCTCGGTTGGGGCGACGCCAAACAACGCCTGTGCGATCGTCTCGAACAAGAGCTGGGGCCCATGCGGGAACGCTATGCGGAACTCATGTCGGCGCCGAACAGGATCGAGGACATCTTGCAGGCAGGTGCTGAAAAAGCGCGCAAGCTGTCGGCGCCTTTCATGGCCCGGTTGCGCGATGCCGTGGGCCTGCGCGCAACCGTCGCTGTCCCCAGCGCTGGCTCTTCAAAAGACAAATCCATGCGGCAGGCCCGTTTCGTCAGCTTCCGCGATGAGGATGGGCGATTCCGGTTCCGCCTTCTGGATGCCGCCGGGCAAGAAGTGTTTCTCTCGGAGGGGTTTGCCAATCCCAAGGAGGCGGGCGAGGTGATCCGGCAGTTGCAGGGCTCAGGGGTCGACGGCTTCGCAATCCCGGAGGCCGGCGGTTTTGCGTTGCAAGTTGGTGCCATCCTGGTCTGCCGGCTCGACGCCGAGCGACTGGAACAGGCGCGCCAGGCGCTCGCCGCGATGAAGCAGGACTGATCCGCGGCTATGGCCCGGCGTCTTGCCGGGCCGCTTCTATTCGCAGTAGTCCGCCTCGAGGCCGAGCTCCTGGCACAGGGCCAGAAGCTCTTCGGCCTGCTCGCGCAGCACCAGAATGGTCTGGAAATCGTGCGTGTAGCTTTGCCCGAAATGGACCAGGCGATAGCGCGGGTGATGGGCCAGCAATTGCTCGTCCAGCCACTGGAAATAGTCTGAGACCGTCTCGAAGTCGTTGTCGTCGTACGGATAATCGGGCAACTCGGGGGTTTCGAAGGCCTCAACGACCTGCTCGTGAAGCTCGTCGACCGTGTCCGAGACGGCGAAGTAATCCTCGAGTTCCGCGTACAGCACGAAGGCGGTCACCCCTTTGGGGTCGTAGCGCGCCACCTGCACGGCATCCGCACCGTAATTGTCCTCGAGTGTCTGTTCAGGCGCTTGCCGCGCCTGGAGACACAGGCCGACGATGCGGCCGACTTCGTGCTCATCCAGATCGCCGCAGGTGAGCATGCCGACCACCTGGGCAAGCTTTTGCGCGGTGTCGTCCGGTGTTTCGTTGACCTCTTGCATGGCGATCATCTCCTGAGTTTTGCGAAGGCGGCTGCCATGGCTCCCATGCCGTTGTCGGCCGGTTTGCCGGCCTTGCGGGGAGTCGCCGAGCGGGCGGAGGCCTCGCCGCTGCGCCGCGCTGCCGGTGCGCTGTCGTTCAGGCGCATGGTGAGCGCGATTCGCTTGCGTGCGACATCGGCCTCCAGGACCTTGACCTGGACAGTTTGCCCCACACGCACCACATCGCGAGGATCCTTGACGAATTTATCCGAAAGGGCGGAAATGTGCACTAGGCCATCCTGATGCACCCCGATGTCGACGAAAGCGCCGAAGTTGGCCACGTTGGTGATCACGCCTTCGAGAATCATGCCTTCGTGCAGATCGCTGATGGCATTGATGCCTTCCTTGAAGCGGGCCGTCTTGAACTCAGGGCGCGGGTCGCGTCCCGGCTTTTCCAGTTCGTTGAAAATGTCCCGCACCGTTGGAACGCCGAAGCGTTCATCGGTGAATTCAGCCGGCGAAAGTCCTTTGAGGGCACCGGCCTGGCCCATGATCTGGCGGGCATCGGCCTTGATCCTGGCAAGAATGCGTTCGACCACCGGGTAGGCTTCGGGGTGGACCGATGATGCATCCAGCGGATTGTCGCCGTTGGGGACCCGCAGAAACCCCGCTGCCTGCTCGAAGGCCTTGTCGCCAAAGCGGGGCACCTTCATGAGCGCCTTGCGATTGGGGAAGGGGCCGTTGCTGTCACGCCAGGAAACGATGTTCTTGGCCAGCAGCGAATTCAAGCCGGAAACGTGGGTGAGCAGCGGCACGGAGGCCGTGTTGACATCGACGCCGACTGCGTTGACGCAGTCCTCGATCACCGCGTCGAGCGATCGCGCCAGTTCGCGCTGGTTGACGTCGTGCTGATATTGTCCAACGCCGATCGCCTTGGGTTCGATCTTGACGAGTTCGGCCAGCGGATCCTGCAGGCGGCGGGCAATCGACACGGCGCCGCGCAGGCTCACATCGAGTTCCGGAAACTCGTGTGCCGCAAGCTCGGAGGCCGAGTAGACCGAGGCGCCGGCTTCGGATACCACGACCCGAGTCAAAGCCAGTTCTGGAAATTCGCCGGCAAGGTCGGCGACGAGTTTTTCGGTCTCCCGCGAGGCGGTGCCGTTGCCGATGGCCACCAGTTCGACGCGATGCCGGGCGGCCAGCGCAGCAAGGGTGCGCAGGCTGCCTTCGCGATCCCGCCGGGGTTCGAAAGGATAGATGGTGGCAGTGTCCAGCAGCTTGCCGGTGGGGTCGATGACAGCCACCTTGACGCCTGTCCGGATGCCTGGATCCAGGCCCATGACGGATTTGGGCCCCGCCGGCGCCGCCAGCAGAAGATCCTTGAGATTGGCGGCGAAGACGCGGATGGCTTCCTGTTCGGCATCCTCCCGCAGGCGTCCGATGAACTCGGTTTCGAACGACGTCAGCAGTTTCACGCGCCAGGTCCAGCGGCAGACTTCCGCAAGCCAGCGTCCGCGGGGGGGCGCATCGAGTGCGAAATCAGCTCCGATTGCCAGAAACTGCGCCACGCGCTGCACGCAGGGATGCGGTGTCAGGGCTTCCAGTTCGGCCTTCAGGCCGATGCGCAGGTCCAGGATGCCTTGCTGGCGCCCGCGCAGCAAGGCCAGGACCCTGTGCGAGGGCAGAGTGCGCAGCGGTTCGCTGAAATCGAACCAGTCGCGGAAATTATCGCCTTCCTGCTCCTTGCCTTCCACCACCTTGGAGTACAGCAGGCCGGTCTGCCAGACATGCTCGCGCAGATCAGCCAAGAGGTCGGCGTTTTCGGCGAAACGCTCGGCAAGAATGTCGCGTGCGCCGTCCAGCGCGGCTTTCGCATCGTTGATGCCAGCCTCTGCATTGAGGTATCCGGCCGACAGTACAGCCGGGTCGCAGGCGCGATCGGCAAGGATGGCGTCTGCGAGCGGTTCGAGGCCGGCTTCACGGGCTATCTGGGCCCGGGTGCGGCGTTTGGGCTTGTAGGGCGCGTACAGATCCTCCAGCCGCTGTTTGGTGTCGGCCTGCAGGATCTCGGTTTGCAGTTCGGGCGTGAGCTTGCCGATTTGCGAGACAGACTCCAGGATGCTTGCGCGCCGCTCTTCCAGCTCGCGCAGATAGGACAGCCGGACCTCCAGGTTGCGCAGTACCGTATCGTCCAGGCCGCCCGTCGCCTCTTTGCGATAGCGGGCGATGAAGGGCACGGTGGCGCCGTCATCCAGCAGTTCCACGGCGGCGGTCACTTGCGCCACTCGGACGCCCAGTTCAGTGGCAAGCAGGGAAAGAATACGGGCGGGATCCACGAGTGCGGAGGCGTGATCCTTGGTGACGGTAGCGGTCATGAGTCGATAGTGAAACGTGATTCAAGCGGGGCATTTTGCCACAAGCACGCCCCACGCATGGCGCGCGGGGAGTATCATCGGGGTCCGAGTCCGAGTTGCCAAGGCCTCGTCCCGCCTATTATCACCTGTTCGATTTTCCGATGTTGTTGCAAGAACTTTCCGACATTTTCGCCGAAGACGGTCCTATTGCCGGATCGGTGGCGGGCTATCGGCCGCGCCAGGCGCAACTGGAACTGGCGCAGGCCATTGAACGCACCATGCAGGAGCACGGAACCCTGATCGCCGAGGCGGGGACAGGCACCGGCAAGACCTGGGCCTACCTCGTGCCGGCGTTTCTGGGCGGGGGCAAGGTGCTGGTTTCCACCGGCACGCGCACTTTGCAAGACCAGCTTTACCGCCGCGATCTGCCTCGCCTGCGCGACGCGCTGTCCATGCCTATCACTGTGGCTCTGCTCAAGGGACGTGGCAATTATGTGTGCCACTACCACCTCGAGCGTCTGTCGGGCGATGACCGGGCCCTGCGTTCGCGGGCTGAGGTCGGCCAGTTGCGCAAGATCCAGGTCTTTGCCCAGCAGTCCCGCACGGGCGATCGCGCCGATCTGGCCGGTGTGCCCGAGGATGCCGACATCTGGAATCGAGTCACTTCGACGCGCGAGAATTGTCTGGGGCAGGATTGCCCCAACGTGCGCGACTGTTTTGTCCTGAAGGCGCGCCGCGCGGCTCAGGATGCGGATCTCGTGGTCGTCAATCATGCGCTTTTCATGGCGGATCTGGCCTTGCGCGAGGAGGGCATCACCGACCTGCTGCCCGAGGCTGGACTGGTGGTGTTCGACGAAGCGCACCAGTTGCCCGATATCGCCACCCGTTTCCTGGGTTCCAGCGTCTCGCTGCATCAACTGCTCGATCTGGCGCGCTCGGCCGAAGCCGCGGGCCTGGCCCACGCGCGGGAATCCACCAACTGGAGCGAGGCCGGAAAGCGCATCGAGCAGGCGGCCAGGGAGCTCAGGCTGGTGGCTGCCCCGATCGATCGGATGCCGGGGCACAAGTCCACGTTCGATGCCATCCCCAATCCGGACGAGTTCGATCAGGCCCTCGATACCTTGTTGCAGGTGCTCGACAAAAGCGCGCAACTGCTGAATGTCGTTGCCGAAAAGCATCCCGATCTGGCAGCGGCGCATAAGTCCTGCCTGGACCTGCGTGCCCGGCTTTTCCTCTGGAGCCAGCCGGATCGCCAGGGACGCAACGCCTTGGCTCCGCCCCCCGCCGGTCAGGAAGAGGGCGCCGAGAGCGTTTCGGCGCGCGCCGATCTCGGGGCCTGTGTGCGTTGGGTGGAACTGGGCACGCATCACATGCGTCTGCACAGTGCCCCATTGTCGGTTGCGCGGGTTTTTTCGCGTTTTCGCCGCAAGGAACAATCATGGGTTTTGACCTCGGCCACGCTGTCGGTCGGGGGCAATTTCACGCATTTCCAGAAACAGCTCGGGCTCTGGGATGCACAAACCGCCCGCTGGGAGTCGCCTTTCGATTACTCCGCGCAAGGCGTGCTGTTCGTGCCCAACACGCTTCCGCTGCCCAATGACATTCGTTTCAACGAGAAATTCGTCGAGCTGCTGCTGCCTTTGATCGACGCCTCGCCCGGCGGCGTGCTGGTGCTGTGCACGACCTTGCGATCGGTCGACCAGATCGCCGAGCTGCTCCAGGACGAGTTCGATCGTCAGGGGAGTGATCGGGTTCTGCTCAAGCAGGGCGAGAGCTCCCGCCGTGCCTTGCTGGAGCGATTCCGCGTCGAGGGCAATGCGGTGCTGGTCGGAAGCGCCAGCTTCTGGGAGGGCATCGATGTCCCGGGTGATGCCCTGACGCTGGTCGCCATCGACAAGCTGCCCTTTGCTCCGCCTGACGACCCCGTGCTGGAGGCGCGCCTGAAGTTGTGCCGCGAAGAAGGCGGTAATCCGTTCATGGAGTATCAGTTGCCGGAAGCCGCAATCGCACTCAAGCAGGGCGCCGGCCGGCTGATTCGCACCGAACAGGATTGGGGGGTGCTGATGGTGGGCGACAGCAGGATCGTCGACAAACCCTATGGCAAGCTGCTGTGGCGCGGCCTGCCTCCCTTTTCGCGCACACGCGATCTGGCCCGGGTGTTGGAGTTCTACAAAAAGAAACAGGCCCCAGAGGGGCCTGCGGAAGCGGCAGACTAGGCCGGAAGCATCCTCAGAACCAATTGATCGGGTTCCAGGCGCTGCCCGCCGGGTCTTTCAGCCCTTGGGCGTAATATTTGCTGTTGGGGAAGTTCTGATCGAGCACGCGCTTGGTGTCGTCGCGCAGTTGCGGCATGTTCAGCTTGTCGTACGACATCATCATGATGTACAGGGCTTTTTCTGCGGCCGGCACCCCTTGGAAGTCGGTGACCACGGTCTGCGCGCGGTTGATGGCGGCCAGATAGGCGTGCCGCTCATAGTAGTACTGCGCGACATGCGTTTCGTTCTCGGCCAGGGTGTTCACGAGCCAGGTGACGCGTTTCTTGGCATCGGTGGTGTAGCGGCTGTCGGGGTAGCGCTTGATCAGCTCGTTGAAGGCCTCGTAGGATTCACGCAGCCCCTTGGGGTCGCGTTCGCTGGGGTCCTGGCGGGTGATCTTGGAAAAGGCCGCGCTGGGAGGGGTGAAGGTGATCAGACCCTTCAGGTAGAGCATGTAATCCGTGCCTTCGTGGTTCGGATATTGCTGCTGGAAGCGATCGATGGCGGCCAGAGCCTGTTCGGCTTCGTCGTCCTTCCAGTTCACGTAGGCAAGGTCGATCAGGGCCTGCTGGGCATAGCCGCCGAATGGGTAGCGGGCTTCCAGGGCCTCGAGGTGGGTGCGGGCGTCGTTCCAGTTCTTGTCGCTCATTTCGGTGCGGGCCTCTTTGTAGAGGCGTTCGGCGCTCCAGCCGGCGGTCTTGTCGACTTCGCCCTTGAACGAACCGCAGCCGGAGACAATGAGTGCGGCCAATACGATGACAGCGGGGCGCAAGAGCCTGGTCAGGCGCGAGAAGCCTTGGGAGGTAAAGGTTGAGCGAGTCACAAAAGCGTCCTTGGTGATAGCATTGCGCGTTGATTATATGATTAGTCGCCATGCCTGACACAGATATTGATACGGAAAGCGCCGTCCCGTCCGAACCGCTGGAGTTCGAGCTTTCTTTCAAGGCCCTCCCGGAGCGGCTGGACAAGGTGCTGGCCCGCCTGATTCCGGAGCATTCCCGCAGTCGCCTGCAGACCTGGATCGAGGACGGGCACGTACTGGTCAACGGGCATCCGGCCAAGGTCAGGCAGTTGGTGAACCCGGGCGACACGATCACTGTATGGGAGCAGACCGCCCCCGAGTCGCTGGCTTTCGCGCCCGAGCCCGTGGATTTCGACGTGGTGGCGCAAAGCCCCGACTGGATCGTGGTGAACAAGCCGGCGGGCCTGGTGACCCATCCGGGGGCCGGCAATTGGCACGGCACCTTGCTCAATGGCCTTCTCCATCGCTTTCCCGAATTGGCCTCGGTCGCGCGGGCCGGCATCGTGCACCGGCTGGACAAGGACACGTCCGGCCTGCTGGTGGTGGCCCGGCACGAGAAATCGCAAACGCACCTCATACGCCAGTTGCAGGAGCGCACGGTCAGCCGCGAGTATCGCGCACTGGTCCATGGGAATATCCCGCAGGCGGGCAAGGTGGACAAACCCATCGGGCGGGACCCCCGCGTTCCCGTGCGCATGACAGTGGACCGCCCCATCGCGCCCAAGCATGCCGTCACGCATTACTCGCCGTTGCGGGTGGGGCTCGCCGACGACAGTCTCGTGACGGAGCTCAGTTGCCTGCTCGAGACCGGACGTACGCACCAGATACGGGTGCACATGGCCTGCATTCATCATCCTTTGCTGGGGGATACCCTTTACGGCGGCAAACCTCTGGCCGGTGCATCCCGCCAGATGCTGCATGCGCGCGCGCTGCGTTTCGACGATTTCTCCACGGGCGAGCGCCTTGAGTTCGAGGCGCCGCTGGCTGACGATTTCCAGACAGTGATCGAGGCAATCACATGGCAGACGTGAACGGCATCCCGGACATCCAGATCGTGACCGGCAGCCCCTGGAGGGGCGTCCGCTATTTTTGCACCACGCGCCACGGGGGCGTCAGCGTCGGCCCGCTGGGTCAGTTGAATCTGGGCGCCCATGTCGGCGACGACCCTGCGCACGTCGCCGAGAATCGCCGTCGTCTGGCTGCTTTGCTGCCCGCGGCGCCGCTCTGGCTGCAGCAGGTGCATGGAAAGGACGTGGTCGATGCCGACATGCCGTCGGCCTCGGAGGCCATACCGGTGGCCGATGCGTCGGTCACCGGTATGGCGGGGCGGGTGCTGGCGATCATGACGGCGGATTGCCTGCCGGTCGTCTTGTCCGATATGGACGGGCGGGTTCTCGGGGCGGCCCATGCTGGGTGGCGCGGTCTGGCCGCGGGCGTTCTGGAAAACACCCTGGCGCACATGCGGGCCCGCCATCCCCGATCTCGCGGCTGGAAAGCCTGGATCGGCCCCGCCATCGGACAATCGGCGTTCGAGGTCGGCCAGGATGTGCTGGACGCGTTTGCGGGGCTTGGTCCGGACGCGCACAGGTGTTTCATTCCTGGCGCGAAGCCGGGTAAATGGCTGGCGGATCTTCCTGGTTTGGCGTCCTTGCGCCTGAAGCGTGCCGGTGTGGAGCAGGTCGAATGCTGCGGCCATTGCACTTATTCGGAAGAAGGCTTGTTCTATTCCTATCGCCGCGATCCGCGCGGGGGACGCATGGCGACCCTGGCCTGGCTTGAAACCGACCCGGGCGCCGGAGCATAGCGGCATGTCAAAGACGTGTCAGGCATGGTCATATAACCTAGCTGCTTACCCTGATTGACACTCTCGACCCTGCGCCGCACCATAGTCCAAAAACAGGAAGCAAAAAAAGGGAAGGTGTTGCATGATCCCAGATCTCCAGGCCGGGTGGCCAATCCCGGCCGGTATCGCGCCCGAAGCGCTGGCCCATATTCAGTCGGAATTCTCGCGGGATTGGCTGAACATCATCGATCTGGCAAGACAGGGTCAGTTGCGCTCTCCGTCGGATCGGCGTTTTTCGTCCCCTGAATGGGCGAGCAGCCCGGGGCATTTGCTTACCGCTCATGCGTATCTGCTCTCGGCCCGTGCCATGCAGCAGATGGTCGATGCCGTTTCCTTGCCCGATGCGTTGCGCGAGAAGCTGCGCTTTTCCGTGATGCAATGGATCGAAGCCATTTCGCCATCCAACTTCCTGGCCACCAACCCCGAAGTCCAGAAACGGCTGATCGACACCGAAGGGGCTTCCCTGCGGCAGGGTATGCAGAACCTGCTGGCCGACATCCAGAAAGGCCGCATGTCGCAAACCGACGAGTCCAAGTTCCAGCTTGGCGGCAATGTCGGAATCACGCCGGGCGCCGTCGTGTTCGAGAACCGGCTCATCCAGTTGATCCAGTATCAACCGCAAACCGCCACGGTCCACAAGCGGCCTTTGCTGATCGTTCCCCCCTGCATCAACAAGTTCTATATTCTCGATTTGCAGCCGTCCAACTCCTTTGTGCGCCATGCGCTGGAGCAGGGCTTTTCGGTGTTTCTCGTTTCCTGGCGCAACCCGGTGCCTTCGGACACGGATGGCATCGAGAAAGCCACATGGGATGACTATCTTGACGAAGGCGTGCTCGAAGCGGTGCGCGTGCTGCGCGAGATATCCGGGCAGTCGAAAATCAACGCACTGGGGTTCTGTGTCGGAGGCACGCTTCTTGCCTCGGCGCTGGCGCTGGCGCAGGCCCGCGGCGAACAGCCCGTGGAGGCCTTGACGCTGCTGACGACGCTGCTCGATTTTTCCGACACCGGGGTTCTGGATGTCTTCGTGGATGAGGCCCACGTCCAGACCCGCGAGCGACAGCTCGCGAATGGTGGTCTGATGACGGCGCGCGAACTGGGCACCACGTTTTCTTTCTTGCGTCCGGCCGAACTGGTCTGGAACTATGTCGTCGGCAACTACCTCAAGGGAGAGGCGCCGCCGGCTTTTGACCTCCTGTACTGGAACGCCGACGGCACCAACCTTCCAGGGCCGTTCTTTGCCTGGTATTTGCGCAATGCCTACCTCCAGAACAATCTCCGGAAACCGGGCGGGACCAGTGCGCGAGGCCATGCGCTCGATCTCTCGGTCCTGTCGATGCCGACCTATGTTTATGGTTCGCGCGACGATCACATCGTTCCCTGGAAATCCGCCTATGCCTCCACCGGCATCTTGCGGGGACGGATGCGGTTTGTCCTGGGGTCGTCGGGGCACATCGCCGGCGTCGTCAATCCGCCAGCGGCAAGCCGGCGCCATTATTGGGTGTGCGACGACGTCGCCGCCGAGGCCATGCCTCGGGACCCGCAGGCATGGCTGTCGGCTGCCGGCCGGCACGAAGGCAGTTGGTGGCCGGATTGGTCGCGCTGGCTCGCCGCGCATTCAGGCAGGCGGGTCCGCTCCGGCACCCGCTTGGGCAGTGCGGACTATCCGCCGCTGGAGCCGGCCCCGGGGCGCTTTGTGCAGGTCCGTGCGGTCTGAACGGCTGAAATATTTCGAAGTGACCTAGTCAGGAGGTGAAAATGAGCGGAAAAGTGGCATATGTGACCGGCGGCATGGGGGGGATCGGCACTGCGATATGTCAGCGCCTGGCCAAGGAAGGCTTCACCGTCGTCGCAGGTTGCGGCCCCAGCCGGGATTACAATGAATGGCTGGAAGAGCAGGCCGCCCTGGGCTACAAGTTCCATGCGTCGGTTGGCAATGTGTCCGATTGGGATTCCACCGAGGCGGCCTTTGCGAAGGTCAGGCAGGAGCTCGGGCCTGTCGACGTGCTCGTGAACAATGCGGGCATCACGCGCGACGGCTTGTTCCGCAAGATGTCGCGCGAGGACTGGACGCTGGTCATCGATACCAATCTGAACAGTCTCTTCAATGTCACCAAGCAGGTCATCGAGGACATGATCGACCGGCAGTGGGGGCGCATCATCAACATCAGTTCGGTCAACGGGCAGAAGGGGCAGTTCGGGCAGACGAACTATTCCACGGCCAAAGCCGGCATCCATGGGTTTACCATGGCGCTTGCACAAGAGGTCGCAAGCAAGGGGGTCACCGTCAATACGATTTCCCCGGGGTATATCGGAACCGACATGGTGCGGGCGATCCGGCCCGACGTGCTCGAGCGGATCGTGTCGACCATTCCTGTCAAGCGCCTGGGAACTCCCGAAGAAATCGGCTCCATGGTCGCCTGGCTGGCATCGGACGATGCGGGGTTCGCCACCGGGGCGGATTTCTCGCTCAACGGCGGCTTGCACATGGGTTGATCCTTTCGCGGCAGGCAGGTGCCTGCCTTTTCGGCTTTTCAAATTTTTCTGATCTTTCATTCCGGCCAACGACATGACGCAAGAACAAACGACCGCCTCGAAGCGCCTGGTAAAAAAATACCCCAACCGTCGCCTCTATGACACCAAGACGAGCGCATACATCACGTTGGCCGACGTCAAGCAATTGGTGCTCGCCAATGAAGACCTGCAAGTGGTCGACGCCAAGACGGGCGAGGACCTCACCCGCAGCATTCTGCTGCAGATCATCCTCGAAGAAGAAAGCGGGGGAGTCCCCATGTTTTCGTCGTCCGCACTGGCGCAGATCATCCGTTTCTATGGCCACTCCATGCAAGGCATCATGGGGTCCTTCCTGGAAAAGAACATCCAGGCCTTCATCGAAATACAGGAGCGGATGGCCGAGCAGTCCAAAGGCCTGTACGGCAACCAGTTCGGTCCCGAGGCCTGGGCCCAGTTCATGAACGTGCAGACGCCCGTGCTGCAGAACATGATGGACACCTATCTGGACCAGAGCAAGAATCTCTTCGTCCAGATGCAGGAGCAAATGCAGGACCAGACACGCTCCATGTTTTCTGTTTTCCCGTTCGCTCCTCCGCCCGCGGCTGACAAAAAAAAGTAAAGCTCGTATATTCTCGTCCGTTTTGCGATCAATTCTCCCTGCCGGCGGCGGGGAGAATTCAGGATGCTGTTAGTTTCGCATGATAGAGTAATGAGAATTAGTATTGTTTGCGTTAATTAATGTTTAGTACGCGAGTGACGTTGGTACCAGGACATGCCGTCGGCATGACGGACGGCGGATCATCATGGAGCGGGTTGAATGAAGAAAACGCTGTTGGCCATGGCATTGGGGCCCGGGCTGGTTTTGTCCGCGATGGCGGCCGAGTACCCTATCGGCAAGCCTGTTGAAAAAAGCGGTCTGGAAGTCGCGGCCGTCTATTTGCAGCCGGTCGAGATGGATCCCCCCGGGATGATGCGCGCCGCGAAAGAGTCCGACATTCATCTCGAGGCCGACATTCGCGCCCTGGCCCATAACCCGAATGGTTTTGCCGAAGGCGAATGGGTGCCTTATCTCGATGTCCGTTACGTGCTCCAGAAGGTAGGCGGCGGCCAGCGCAGCGAGGGCGCGCTCATGCCGATGGTGGCCAACGATGGTCCGCATTACGGGGACAATGTGAAGCTTCAAGGGCCGGGCAAGTACAAGCTGACCTTCCGTGTCGCACCGCCTTCCGCTAACCCCATGAATCATTTCGGCCGCCATGTGGACAAGGAAACGGGCGTGGCCGCCTGGTTCGCTCCTTTCGAGGTCGACTACGAATTCATCTTCGCGGGCACAGGCAAGAAAGGGGGCTATTGATGCGCGGACTGCTGATCAGGGTCTTGATGTGCGTCGGCCTGTTCCTCGGTATCGGCGTCGTGCAGGCCCAGGATCTTCCTACGTACACACTGACCTTCAAGCCCGATGGCTCCCTGGACCCCGCTCGCCTGGAGGTCCCCGCAGGCCGGTTCAAGCTGGTGCTGGTCAACGAGAGCAGGGAGCCGGTTGAGTTCGAGAGCCTGCCTCTGCGCAAGGAGAAAGTGCTGGGGCCGGGGGTGACGTCTTTCGTCGTGATCACCATATCGCGACCGGGCGAGTACCCGTTTTTCGATGATTTCCATCCAAGCGTCAAAGGCACGCTCGTTGTGACGGACGCCAAGTAAAAGGTAGCAGGATTCCATGGAACAGGTTGCATTCATCGTTTGGCGCGAGAGCGTCGAGGCGCTGCTCGTCGTGGGAATCCTCTACAGCTGGTTGCGGGCGACGCCGGGGTCATCGGGGGCCTTGCGCTGGCTTTGGGGCGGTGTGGCGGGCGGTCTGGCCCTGGCTCTTGCGCTGGCCCTGGTCTTGCTGGGGATTTCCTCCTGGCTGACGGATGCGGGGCAGGAATGGTTCCAGGCCATCATGGGGCTTGCGGCTTGCGGTCTGGTCGTCCAGATGGTGTTGTGGATGCGCACCCACGGCCGCAGCCTCAAGCGCGAACTGGAGTCCGGCGCCAGCGAGCAGATCCGCCAGGCCAACTGGTGGGGGCTGTTCGTGCTGGTCATGATTGCGGTGGGGCGCGAGGGCAGCGAGACAGTCGTATTCCTGTACGGCATGATCGCCGCCGGCGACACGGCCGGGCAGGCCTGGTCCCTGGCTTTGGCCGGATTCCTGGGTTTTCTCGTTGCGCTGGCCACTTTCTGGGCCTTGCAGTTGGGGGGGAGGCTGCTTACCTGGCGGCGTTTCTTCAAGTTCACCGAGATCATCTTGCTGCTGCTGGCGGGCGCCCTGCTCGTCAATGGCCTGGATCATCTGATTTCCCTGGGGGTGTTGCCCACACTGGTCGATCCGGTCTGGGATACGTCCCGGTTGCTGGATGACAGCCACGGCCTGGGCAAGATTCTGGCCGATTTTGCCGGTTATCGCGCCTATCCCGCCTTGTCGGAAGTATTGATCTGGCTGGCCTATTGGGTACTCGTCCTGTACTCGCTGCGGCGACTGGGGCGAAAAGCGGCCGGCCTTGGGTCCCGGGCTGCGCCCGCTGTGCAATGATTCCATGAACAAAGCATGACTCCGTCCCTTGCCGTGGCGCGTGCCGCCGATTTTCTGCGCGATCATGCTCCTATGCTGCGCCGTCTGCAGTGGAGCATTGTTGCGTGCTATGCGTTCCTGTTGATCGTTCCCGCGATCCTGCCTTTGCCGGATCGAAGCGCATCCGTGTTCAACAACCTCACTATCGTTGCGCAGTTTGCTTTCTGGGGGGTGTGGTGGCCATTCGTGCTGGTCTCCATTCCCTTGTTCGGCAGGGCGTGGTGCGGCTTGTTCTGCCCGGAAGGCATGCTCACCGAATGGGCCAGCGAGCGTGGCCGCGGCCGGGCCATCCCGAAATGGATGCGTTGGGGCGGCTGGCCTTTCGTGGCATTCAGCCTGACCACGATCTACGGTCAGTTGGTGAGTGTCTATCAGTACCCGTGGGCCGTGCTGGCCATATTGGGCGGATCGACGCTGGCCGCCATGGCGATAGGGTGGCTGTACGGCCGCAACAAGCGCGTCTGGTGCAAGTATTTGTGCCCGGTCAATGGTGTCTTCAACTTGCTCGCCAAGCTGGCGCCTGTGCACTACAAGGTCGATGAAGAAGCGTGGCGCCACCCGTCGCGGCGCACACAGGCCATCAATTGCGCCCCCCTGGTCCCATTGCGTCACATGAAGGGCGCCGCGGAATGCCATATGTGCGGACGTTGCAGCGATTATCGCGGCGCCATACGGCTTTCTCCGCGCTCGCCGGAGCAGGAAATCGTCCATGTCGCCCAGGGAGATGGGTGGCAGACCGCCTTGATCGTCGTCGGCTTGATGGGCTTTGCAGTCGGCGCCTTTCTCTGGAGCGCCAGCCCCTGGTTCGTGACCATCAAGCAGGCGGCTGCGACCTGGCTGGTCGAACGCGACATCTACTGGCCTTTGGCGGATAACGCACCCTGGTTCATTTTGACGCACTACCCCGAAGTCAACGACAGCTTTTCCTGGCTGGATGGCGCGGTCATCCTGCTGTTCATCTTCGGGGCGGGGGCTGTGCTGGGCGGTTGCATGGCTTTCTGCCTCTGGCTGGCCGATGTCCTGTTGCCGGGTGTCCGTGCCGTGACGGTCGAGGCGCCATCTTCCAGGGCTGGCCGCTGGCGGCGTCCCGGCATGCACAAGCTGGCCCAGGGTTTGATTCCGGCGGCCGGTGCAGGGGTCTTTCTGGGGCTGTCGGCAACCACGGTCACCTTGCTGCGCCATGAAGGGCTGGCTCTGCTGTGGGTCAATGACGCGCGTTTCGTCTTGCTGGGCCTGGCCCTGGCCTGGAGTCTGCGGTTGGTCTGGCGTATCGCCGGTGAGCGCGGCGGCCAGCCACTGCGTCGAGCCGCCGCGACCGGGGTGGTCGCGGCTGGGCTGCTTCCGTTTTCCTGGGCCTGGTATCTGTTTTTCGCGGGCTGGTAGCGGTTTGCAAACCTCTTTGCCGGCTCAGTCTTGCGCTGCGGCCTTGAAGGGGCTGTGCGTTTCGAGTTCGTTCACGTAGTCGCCGATGGCTTCGGTTTCGCGATCCAGGAAATCAGCAATGGCCTGCGAATAACGGGCATCGCGAATCCAGTGCGCCGATACCGTGCGCACCGGCAACATGCCGCGCGACAGTTTGTGCTCGCCCTGGGCACCCCCTTCAAAAGCCTGCAGGCCATGGGCGATGCAATACTCGATGGCTTGCAGGTAGCAGGTCTCGAAATGCAGGCCTGGGATGTATTGCACTGCACCCCAATAGCGGCCGTAAAGGCGGTCGTTGCTGCGGATGTTCAGGGCGCTGGCAATCGGCCGGCCCTGCTGAAGGGCGAGCACGATCAGCAGGTGCTCGGCCATGGTCTGCCGGATCCTGGAGAAAAATTCCCGGTTCAGGTAGGGTGCGTTGCCGTGCTCGTAATAAGTGCGGCAGTAGCATTCATAGAAAAAATCCAGGGTGGCTTCATCGATGGCCTGTCCTTGCACCCAGCGGAACTCCACCCCGGCCCGAGCCGATTTCTGGCGGTCCTGCTTGAGCTTCTTGCGCTTTGGCTGGCTCATGTCCGACAGAAAGTCATCCAGCGATGCATAACCGCGGTTGTGCCAGTGGAACTGTACGCTCTCCCTGATCATGAAACCGGCTTCCTGCAGGGCGGCTCTGTCGTCTTCGGTCGGAAAAAGCACATGCAATGAAGAAAGGGCGTTCTGGCGCGTCAGTGCAATGGCCTGGCGAGCCAGCAACACCCGGTCGGTATGCCGCTCCGCCAGCAGGCGAGGGCCGGGGACGGGAGTGAATGGGATGGCGGCGAGCAGCTTCGGGTAATAATCGAGACCGTTCTGCATGAAGGCGCGCGCCCAGGCCATGTCGAAGACGTATTCGCCGCGTGAATGGGATTTGGCGTAGAGCGGCATTGCACCTGCAAGCTGACCGTCGCGGTGGAGCAGCAGGTAGTGCGGAGCCCAGCCTGTCTCCGCCACCGCGCATCCGGTTTGATCCAGGGCCAGCAGGAACTCGTGGCGTACCAAGGGGTGGCCGCCGGCCAGCCGATTCCATTGCGTCGGGTCAATGGCGCCGATTTCGCGCACAAGTGAAAACTGTTCTGGCAAGTCGCAAACCTCTGTGGGTGACAATTCCGGCTTGAGTGACGGACGGTTCGGATGTTCCGTAGAATGGTCATGGGTCTCGGCGATGCCGCCGGGCTCTCCCGATGTGATCATTTTAGAGGACGGGCTTGATCAGATGTCCCAGGATAAGAAAATTCCCGTGACGGTACTGACCGGATTTCTGGGCAGCGGCAAGACGACGCTGCTCAACCGCCTGCTGGCCGATGGGGCCCACGGCCAAGGCCTTGCCATTCTCGTGAACGAGATCGGGCCGGCTGCGCTGGATCACAGGCTGGTCAGGCAGGTCAGCGACAACGTTCATCTGCTGGACTCGGGATGTCTGTGCTGCACGGTCCGGGGCGGGCTCGTCGACGCGTTGCGGGAGCTGTTCATGGCCGCGCTGCAGCGCCGCATACCGGGTCTTTCTCAGGTGATCATCGAAACGACGGGCCTGGCCGACCCGGCTCCGGTAATGGCGACCTTGCGCTACGAGCCTTTTCTGCGCGAGCGCTATGTTTATCGGGGTTGCGTGACGGTGGTCGATGGGCAGCGGGGGGCCGGGCATCTGGCTCATCAGCCCGAAGCGGTGCGGCAGGCCGTCCTCGCTGACTTTTTCGTCGTGAGCAAAGGCGATCTGGCGGATGCCGAGACCTTTTCCGGAACGATCCAGGCCATACGCACCGTCAATGAGGATGCCGATCTCGTCGACGCCCGGCAGGTCGGGAGCCTGAAGGCCTTGCTGGATGCGGCCAGTGTCCCGGAGTCCGTCCGACGCACGTCGGCGTTTGCGGGGACCGCTGGTCGGCAGGCAAGTGAGCCCTTGGCGTCCAATCACGGGGCGGTGGCTGTCGTGGTGCTGTCCTGGCCCGTGCCGCCTGTCCGGTCGAGCTTCCTGCAAGGCATGGCGCGATTGCAGGAGTGGGCGGGCGAGGGGTTGTTGCGGGTGAAGGGCCTGCTCGCCTTTCAGGGGGAGGCGGCCGCTTGTATCGTCCACGGCGTGCATGGGCAGCTTTATCCTACGCAGCCGTTCGGTGAGGACATTCCGGACGGGCAGGGCAGTCTTACCTTCATTCTGCGTAATCTGCCTTCAGCCTCTTTTGTGGAGAAGGCACGGGAGTTCCTGCCCGATAGCGTTGTTTTTGCTGAACGCCCGGTTCTGGCGCCGGTCAAATCGCTTGCGTCGTTGAGGGTGTAGTGGTGTAATAACGCCAAGGCATACATAAAAAAGCATCAAGCGAGAATCCGAAGTCATTTGCCGGCTTTGTTTGCACGCTTTCCCTATGCCAATTTGAATATGTGCAAGTTTCTTGCCGGGCCGCATGCAGGCGCGAGGTGTCGAACCCGCCCGTCGGTCGTCAAGGCAAGATCAGGGCGTCTCCTGCTGTAGGTGTATCCACAGCCATAGGACGCCAGGCGCCGGGCGCCACGTTCATCGCTCATCTCTTTTTACATGCCGATCTGTCGCAGGTGACACGATCTTGAAGGTACGCAATGGCGTAGCGCCTTTGCCGCGCCTGTCGCCTGCATCCGGCCATTTTTGTCCTGTTAACCGTGCTGCTGTCCGAACCCCATAAGAACATGAGTATCTTCGCGCTGATGCAAAAGGCCTGTCTTGTTGTCGTGCAAGGCGAACAGGCGATCGGCCGCGTTCGTGAAGGCGTTAGTGAAGGCGTTAGTGAAGGTATTGCCAGCCGCGTTGCCGCTGGCAACGGAAATATCGGGCACAACGAAAAAAGCCGATTGCAGAAGCAATCGGCTTATTCGGAAATCTGGTTGCGGGGGCAGGATTTGAACCTACGACCTTCGGGTTATGAGCCCGACGAGCTGCCAGACTGCTCCACCCCGCGTCTGGAAGAACTGAACTATAACCCATCAAATAAAATTATGCAAATGCCCGGGCAACAGCCCCACCTAATTCGATGACAGAATCCGAAATCATACGAGTCCTCGAAACCGCGCTGCTGTGCGCCGACCAGCCCATGTCCGTGAGCGAGCTGCGCAAGCTTTTTGCTCTCGAAGAATTGTCCGCCGATGACCTTCGGCGTTACTTGGCGATGCTGCAGCTCGATTGGAGCGAAAGGGGGCTCGAGCTGGTCAATCTCGCCAGCGGTTGGCGCTTTCAGAGCCGCCCGGAGATGCAGCGCTATCTCGAACGCCTGAATCCCGAGAGGCCGCCCCGTTACTCGCGCGCTGTGCTCGAAACCTTGGCCATCGTCGCCTGGCGCCAGCCGGTCACGCGTGGCGATATCGAGGATATCCGGGGTGTGACGGTATCGTCCCAGATCGTCAAAACCCTCGAAGACCGGGGTTGGATCGAAGTGATCGGCCATCGCGATGCGCCTGGGCGTCCGGCCTTGTTCGGTACCACTCGCCAGTTTCTGGATGATCTGGGGCTCAAGGCCCTGGACGAGCTGCCCGAGCTCGAGGCGCACGATGCCGTGGCGGCCTTGGCGGGTCTGGAGCTCGAGCCGGCTTCGCTGGCTGACGGGGACGCGGACAGTCCTCCGGGCGAGGCTGTCATGGCTGATGCAGGCGCCGCAGGCGAGCCGGATGACGAAATGAACACAGCCAGTGGGGAGGCCACGCTCTGAGGCGGGCTTCACGACTGGATGCAGATACACAAAGAAAGAATTCAACGGAGTACCTTTACGACATGAATGAAACGATTCAAGAGCTTCCCTTGAGCCAAGGTTCGGACGCGGGCCAGACCGCGGGTCAGGAAAACCCAGCCCCGACAGAGGGTGCGTCGTCGCGGCGCGGCCGCAAGCTGCGTACGCCTTTCCGGCGCCGGCGCGGGGATGTGGCCGAATCCGAGGCTGCTGCCGAGCCGGGCACTGAGCCGGCGGCAGCGCCCGCGCCTCAGGCATCGAAAGCCCAGGCCAAGCCGAAACGGACGCGCAAGCCACGCAACCAGCCTGCAGCTCAGGAAGCGCAGGGGGCGCCGGATCCGGGTTCCGAGAAAGAACTCGAGACGGCCCTGTCCTATCTGGACCAGTCTGCGCGCCTTGAGCAGCGTCTGGGCAAGTACCTGGGCAGCGATGCCTTGATGCCCAAGCTGCACAAGGTGCTGGCCGAGGCCGGCGTCGGGTCGCGACGCGAAATGGAAGAGCTCATCATTGCCGGCCGGGTTTCCGTCAATGGGGAGCCCGCGCATATCGGGCAGCGCATCGGTGAGAAAGACCAGGTCCGGGTCAACGGCAAGCTGATTCCCCGCCCCAAGGCGTCCAAGCCGCCGCGCATCATCCTGTATCACAAGCCGGCCGGAGAAATCGTCAGCCATGACGACCCCGGTGGCCGGGCCACGGTTTTTGCCCGCCTGCCTAAAATGCGGGTCGGCAAGTGGCTGTCCGTGGGGCGCCTGGATCTGAACACGGAAGGTCTGCTCATCCTGACGACGTCGGGCGATCTGGCCAACCGCCTGATGCACCCGCGGTATGGTGCGGAGCGTGAGTACGCGGTGCGGGTGCTGGGTGAGCTGGGCGACGAACAGCAGGCGCAGCTTTTGAAGGGCGTGGACCTGGATGATGGCAAGGCACAGTTCGGCTCCCTGGAGTTCCTGGGCGGCGAGGGCAGCAACCGCTGGTATCGTGTCACGCTCCACGAAGGTCGCAATCGCGAGGTTCGCCGGATGTTCGAAGCCGTTGGCGTGACGGTCAGCCGACTGATACGCACTCGCTTCGGAGAGGTGGTGCTGCCGCGGACATTGCGCCGGGGACGCTGGGAAGAGCTGGACAGCAATTTGGTCGCCGCCCTGATGGTTCAGTTGGGTCTCATCAATGCCGAGGGTGAGGAAGGGGGGCGTCGAGGCCAGCGCGTTCGTCAGCCGCTGTCTCACGACAGCGCCTTGCCACCCGGGTTCGGCACCTTGGAGCGCAATGGCCTGAATGGCGCCCGCATCAGTCGCCGCGGCAAATTGTCTGGCGGTGGCCGGCCGCAGTTGCCCGCGGCGTCCGCCTCCTCCACGCGTCCCGAGGTCTATCCCTCGGACCCGTTCGGCACGGGCCTGATGTTCAGCGGCGGCTTGCCCAACGGGCATCCCGAGGGCGGAAGGTCCAAGGACAAAGGGCGTAAGGGCGCCGGCGGTGCAAGCGGCGGCCAGGCACGCAAGCCTCGCGCTGCCCGCCCCGTCGCCGGGCCGGGCAAGGCAGGAAAGTCCGCCAAGCCTGGCAAGCCGGGCAAACCGCGTTCAGGGAATGCGCCCAAGGGCGGTTCGGGCGCGCAAGGTGATCGCCAGCCTCGAGGCGCCAGCGCGCATGAGTCCCGCCTGGGCTTTCTGGGTGGAAAGGCGCGCCACTGAGGGCTGAGCCCCCCGAAAGGTATTTAGTGGGGTGTAAGCTCTCGACACGGCAGGTTTTTTTCCTCAAATCTGCTAAAATATGCCCCTCGAAGTAATATCTTCGGATTGCGCACAGTTTGCCGTTGTCGATCGCATGCGCCGTCTTTGACTGGTTTGCGGCGTTTCTGCGCTGAACGAAACCGTCCGGAAACGGGCGGTTCAGCACGCGGCGCGTGAGGCGGGGGGTGGCCTTCGGTTTCGCGGAAATTATGTGTTGGCACATTTTCGAATGCGCCGGATCCTGCTGGTTGGCGTGGCCAACGGCAGGTCTGGCGTTAAGTAAATAGTGGGCTGGGCATGCGCAGCCCTTTTTTTTTGAGTTTATGGCAGATATTTTCGCACTGACGCAAGAGGCTTTGGCCGGCATGGATATCGAGCTCGTCGATGTCGAGCGCGCCCCCCTGGGGTTGCTGCGCATCACCATCGATCGCCCGGGCGGCGTGCGGATTGAAGATTGCGAGAAGGCATCCAGGCAATTGTCTCGGGTGTTCGAGGTCGAAAACATCGACTACAAGCGCCTCGAGGTCGGGTCCCCAGGGATCGATCGTCCGCTGCGCAAGGTTTCCGATTTCATTCGGTTTGCGAACGAGCGCGTCGAGATTCGGCTGCGTGAGGCCATCAACAGCCGCAAAGTGTTTTCGGGGCTCCTGCGCGTGCCCGAGGACACTTCGGCCTCCGAGCTGGTCTTTGGTCTCGAGCTCGAGCCCGAAGGCAAAAACGCCAAGGCCGAGGTGATCAATTTCACGTTTGGCGATGTCGACCGGGCAAAACTGGATCCCGTTCTTGATTTCAAGGGTAAAAAGCGATGAGTCGCGAAATTCTTCTATTGGTTGACGCCTTAGCGCGTGAAAAAAACGTTGAGCGCGAAGTGGTTTTCAGTGCACTTGAAGGCGCACTGGCTTCGGCCATGAAAAAGCGCTTCAAGGAAGACGCCGATATCCGTGTTTCCATTGATCGCACTACCGGCGAACATGAAGGTTATCGTCGGTGGCTGGTTGTGCCCGACGAGGCCGGCCTGCAGGAACCCGACAAACAAGAGCTCTATTCGGAAGCCCAGGAAATCGTTCCGGGCATCGAAGTGGGCGATTACATCGAAGAGCCGCTCGAACCCGAAGAGTTCGGTCGTATCGGGGCGCAGGCGGCCAAGCAGGCCATTCTGCAACGCATACGCGATGCCGAGCGCGAACAGGTTCTCAACGATTTTCTCGATCGAGGCGAGACCATCGTGTCGGGCTCGGTCAAGCGCATGGACAAGGGCGATGTCATCATCGAAATCGGCAAGATCGAGGCCCGCCTGCCCCGCACCGAGATGATCCCCAAGGAAAACATCCGCGTGGGCGACCGCATACGCGCCTGGGTATTGAAAGTCGATCGCGCCGCGCGCGGTCAGCAAGTCATTCTGTCGCGTACTGCGCCGGAGTTCATCCGCGAGCTCTTCGAGAACGAGGTTCCCGAGATCGAACAAGGCCTGCTCGAGATCAAGGCGGCTGCCCGTGATCCGGGCGTGCGTGCGAAGATCGCCGTTGTGGCGTACGATAAACGCATCGACCCCATCGGAACATGCGTCGGCATGCGGGGTTCCCGCGTGACGGCAGTGCGTAACGAGCTGGGGGGCGAACAGGTGGATATCGTCCTCTGGTCGGACGACCCGGCCCAATTCGTCATTGGCGCTCTGGCGCCGGCACACGTCGAGTCCATCCTGGTCGATGAGGACAAGCATGCCATGGACGTCGTCGTCGACGCCGAGAATCTGCCCAAGGCCATTGGTGCCCGCGGCCAGAACGTGCGTCTGGCATCCGAGCTGACTGGCTGGCAAATCAACATCATGACTCCGGAAGAAAGCCTGAGTCGCCAGAATGAAGAGCGCGCGGCATTGCGTCAGACCTTCATCAGCAGGCTGGATGTCGACGAAGAAGTGGCCGATATCCTCATCGACGAAGGCTTCACGAGTCTGGAAGAGGTGGCTTACGTGCCGATCCAGGAACTGCTCGACATCGAGGCGTTCGACGAGGAAACCGTCAACGAGTTGCGGGCCCGGGCCCGCAATGCGCTGCTGACCGAGGCCATTGCCCAGGAAGAACGCGTCCAGAAGGCCGAGCCGGCCTTGCTCGAGCTCGACGGCATGTCCCCCGATCTGGCGGCCAAGCTGGCGAACCATGACGTGTACAGTCTGGACGACCTTGCCGAGCTGTCCACGGACGAGTTGTCCGAGATCTCCGGACTCGATCAGCAGGCGGCGAGCGACATGATCATGCGCGCGCGTGCGCACTGGTTCGATGACGAGGCCTGAGAGGCTCCCATGAGATGAGTACAGGCCGGATACATTGGAAAAAATAGTTGGAAGGAAGAGAGAGTCGAATGTCGAGTAATACTGTCGCCCAGTTCGCCATCGAACTGAAAATGCCTGCAGACGTGCTGCTGGAGCAGTTGCGTGCCGCGGGTGTCCAGATCAAGTCGGTCGCGGACGAAGTCACCGACGCGGACAAGGCGAAGCTGCTCGATTCGTTGCGTCGTGCCCACGGCGGTTCCGAGGGCAACAAGATCACCCTGACGCGCCGCCAGACCTCGGAGATCCGCCAGGCGGATAGCTCCGGTCGTTCGCGCACCATTTCGGTCGAGGTTCGCAAGAAACGTACCTTCGTCAAGCGGGATCCGTCCGAGCTGGTTGCCGAAGCCAAAGCCGTGGTCGATCAAGAGGCAAGCAAAGCCGCAGCCGACCAGGCAGAGGTCGAGCGTCTCGAGGCTGCCCGGGCTGAAGCGGCCCGTGCCGAGCTGGCCGCCAAGGAAGAGGCCGCCCGTCTCGAGGCCGCCCGCGCCGAGGCTGCAAGGCTGGAGGCCGAAGCCCAGGCTGCGGAAGCGGCTCGTGCCAAGGAAGCTGCGCAGGCCCAGGCGGCTGCGGAAGCCGAATTGGCTGCCCGCGCCCAGGCTGAACCCAGTGCGGCGCAGGCCCAGGCAGCTGCCGCAGACACGACGTCGTCGGCTCCTGTTTCCACGCCGTCATCCGAGCCGGCAGCGCCCATCGCGAAGAAATCGGCCGCTCCCGGACGCGTTGCCGTCAAGGCGAGCGCATCGCCGGCGCCCAGCGAAGCCGATGCGGCGCGTGAACGCGCCCGCAAGGCAGCCGAGGCGGAAGCCGCCGCCTTGCGCGAAATGCTGAGCCGTCCGCGCAAGGTTCTCAAAGCGCCTGAACCCGAAGAGGGTGCAGGCATTTCCGGCACGCTGCACAAGCCTGCGGGCAAGACTGTGGCCAAGAAGGATGCCAAGCCGGCTGCCACCGTGGATTCCCGCAAGCCGGGCAAGAGCGAGGGCACGGCCTGGGTCGACGACGGAAGTCGCAAGAAGCCGGCGTCCAAGACCGATGTGGCCACCACCGGCGCGAGCCGCGATGGCTGGAAGACCGCCGGCAAGGCGGGCGGTCGGGGAGGCAAAGGCGGGCGTGGCAACAAACAGGCCCAGGCCGATCGCCGGGAACCTCAGGTTGCGGAATTCATCGCGCGCGAAGTCCATGTGCCGGAAACCATCACGGTGGCCGACCTGGCCCACAAGATGTCGATCAAGGCGGCAGAGGTCATCAAGCAATTGATGAAGCTGGGCCAGATGGTCACCATCAACCAGGTGCTGGACCAGGAAACGGCCATGATCGTGGTCGAGGAACTCGGGCATATCGCCATCGCGGCCAAGTTGGACGACCCGGAAGCCTTCCTGGACAGCGTCGAAGGCGAGACCTCCGAAGCGGAAGCCCTTCCGCGGGCCCCCGTGGTCACTGTCATGGGCCACGTCGACCACGGCAAGACCTCGCTGCTGGATTACATCCGTCGCGCCAAGGTTGCGTCGGGCGAAGCCGGCGGCATTACGCAGCATATCGGCGCTTACAGCGTCAAGACCAGCCGCGGTGTCGTGACTTTCCTGGATACGCCGGGCCACGAGGCCTTCACGGCCATGCGTGCACGCGGCGCCCAGGCGACCGATATCGTCATTCTGGTGGTGGCGGCCGACGACGGCGTGATGCCCCAGACGCGCGAAGCCATCCACCATGCCAAGGCGGCGGGTGTCCCCATCGTCGTGGCGATCAACAAGATCGACAAGCCCGAGGCCAATCCGGACCGTGTCAAGCAGGAACTGGTCGCTGAAGAGGTCGTTCCCGAAGAATACGGTGGCGATGTGCCCTTCGTGCCGGTGTCGGCCAAGACGGGCCAGGGCATCGACGATTTGCTCGAAAACGTCTTGCTGCAAGCCGAAATGCTTGAGCTCAAGGCGCCGGTGGATGCTCCCGCCAAGGGCCTGGTGATCGAGGCGCGCCTGGACAAAGGCCGTGGTCCCGTTGCGACCATTCTGGTCCAGAGCGGCACCTTGTCGCGCGGCGATGCGGTCCTGGCCGGCGCAAGCTATGGCCGTGTCCGCGCCATGCTCAACGAGAACGGCAAGCCGATCACCACCGCCGGACCTTCGACGCCTGTGGAAATCCAGGGCCTGACCGATGTGCCGGCCGCCGGCGACGAAGTCATTGCCATGTCCGACGAGCGCAAGGCGCGCGAGATCGCGCTGTTCCGCCAAGGCAAGTTCCGCGACGTCAAGCTGGCCCGCCAGCAGGCCGCCAAGCTCGAGTCCATGTTCGACAACCTGGGCGAGGGCGTGCAGACGCTGGCGCTCATCGTCAAGACGGATGTGCAAGGCTCGCAGGAAGCCCTGGTGCAGTCCCTGCTCAAGCTTTCCACGGATGAGGTCCGGGTGCAGGTGGTGCATGCGGCGGTCGGCGGCATTTCCGAAAGCGACGTCAACCTGGCGATCGCCTCCAATGCGGTCATCATCGGCTTCAACGTACGTGCCGAACAAAGCGCCAAGAAACTGGCCGAGCATAACGGAATCGATCTTCGCTACTACAACATCATCTACGATGCCATCGACGATGTGCGCAATGCGATGTCGGGCATGCTGGCGCCGGAAAAGCGCGAGGAAGTCATCGGCATGGTCGAGATCCGCGAGATCTTCACGGTTTCACGCGTGGGCAACATCGCTGGCTGTATGGTGACCGACGGCGTCGTCCGCCGCGACTCCCAGATCCGTCTGTTGCGCAATCATGTCGTGCATTGGACGGGTTCCATCGAGTCGCTGCGCCGCTTCAAGGATGACGTCAAGGAAGTCAAATCGGGCTTCGATTGCGGTATCACGCTCAAGGGCAACAATGATATCCAGGTCGGTGATCAGCTCGAGGTCTTCGAAATCAAAGAAATCGCCCGGACGCTGTAATCATGGGACGCCACAAGTCCAAGCCGAACTCAGGCCGCAATACGCGGCTGGCCGACCAGATCCGCAAGGATCTGGCGGGCCTCATCCAGCGTGAGGTCGACATGTCGCGCGCGGGGCTCGTCACCCTCACCGGGGTCGAGCTCTCTACCGATTACGCTCATGCCAAGGTGTATTTCACTGTCATGGGCGCCGAACCGGCCGCTGCGGCTGCGGTTCTGAACGAAAAGGCCGGCTGGCTGCATTCGCTGCTGTTCAAGCTGCTGCACATTCACACCGTGCCCACGCTGCGCTTCATCCACGACGAGCAACTGGCTCGCGGCATCGAATTGTCGCAACTGATCGACAGGGCCAACCGCCCGCAATCCTGGTCCGCGTCCGCGGACGACGATCCCGACGAACAGCCCTGAGCGGCTGTCGTTTTTATTTATTCAAAGAGAAAGACGATGGCTTCCCGACGCGGGCAGATGCTCGACGGTGTCCTGTTGCTGGACAAACCGGAAGGCTTGTCCAGCAATCACGCGCTGCAACGTGCCAAGCGTACCCTGGATGCCCGCAAGGCGGGGCACACGGGCACCTTGGATCCCTTCGCCACTGGGCTGCTGGTGTGCTGCTTCGGCCGCGCCACCAAGATTTCGGCCAACATGCTGGAGGCCGACAAGACCTATCAGGCCCGCCTGCGTTTCGGCGAGGAAACCGATTCGGGCGACCTGACCGGTGTGGTCACCTTCCAGGCGCCGCCGTCTTTCGAAGGTGTCTCGAGCGCCGCCCTCGAGGAGGCGTTGCAGGCCTTCCGGGGCGAAATCGAGCAGATTCCGCCGATGTATTCGGCGCTCAAGCGCGACGGCAAACCCCTGTACGAATATGCCCGTCAGGGCATCGAGTTGGAGCGGCCGCCCCGTAGAGTTACGATTTACAGGCTGGAGCTTCTGAGCTGCTCGGGGCTGGACGCCGACGTGCTGGTTCATTGCAGTAAAGGAACGTACATCCGCACGTTGGCCCAGGATATCGGGCGCCGGCTGGGATGTGGCGCGCATCTGAGCGCGCTTCGCCGTACGGGGGCAGGCCCTTTTGATCTCAAAGACGGCATTACCCTCGAGGCCTTGCAGGCCTTGCCCGATCCAAAAACCGCCTTGTTGGCGCTGCATGCGCTGCCCGCCGGCCTTTTGCCGGAAAGTTTTAAATTAAAGGATGAACTATGAATCGCGCCTTGCGCAATGTGGCGATCATCGCACACGTCGACCATGGGAAGACCACCTTGGTGGATCAGTTGCTGCGCCAGTCCGGAACCTTCCGGGACAACCAGCAGATCGCCGAGCGGGTGATGGATTCCGGCGACATCGAGAAGGAACGCGGGATCACCATTCTGTCCAAGAACTGTGCCGTCGAGTACGAGGGCACGCACATCAACATCATCGACACCCCGGGCCACGCCGATTTCGGCGGTGAGGTCGAGCGGGTGCTGTCCATGGTCGACGGCGTCCTGCTGCTGGTGGATGCCGTCGAGGGCCCCATGCCCCAGACGCGATTCGTGACCCGCAAGGCACTGGGCCTGGGGCTCAAGCCTATCGTCGTCGTCAACAAGGTGGACCGTCCCGGCGCCCGTATCGATCATGTGATCAATGCGACGTTCGACCTGTTCGACAAGCTGGGCGCAACCGAAGAGCAACTGGATTTTCCCATCGTATATGCCTCGGGACTGGCCGGTTATGCCGGGCTGACCCCGGATGTCCGCGACGGCGACATGCGTCCCTTGTTCGATGCGATCCTGAAACACGTGCCGCAACGCGAGGATGATCCCAATGGCCCTTTGCAGTTGCAGATCATCTCGCTGGACTACAGCAGCTATGTCGGCAAGATCGGCATCGGCCGGGTGAACCGCGGACGTGTTCGCCCCGCGCAGGATGTCGTGATCAAGTTCGGCCCTGAAGGCGAACCCATCAAGGGGCGCATCAATCAAGTGCTGCAGTTCCACGGTCTGGATCGCCAGTTGGTGGACGAGGCCGAGGCCGGCGATATCGTGCTGATCAACGGGATCGAAGAAATCGGCATCGGCTGCACGCTGACCGACCCGCAGGCTCAGGAAGCCCTCCCCATGCTGCGCATCGACGAGCCTACGCTGACGATGAACTTCATGGTGAACACCTCGCCGCTGGCCGGCCGCGAAGGCAAGTTCGTGACCAGCCGCCAGTTGCGCGACCGTCTGGAGCGTGAGTTGAAGTCGAACGTCGCGCTGCGTGTCAATCCCACGGCGGACGACATGGTGTTCGAAGTGCGCGGACGGGGCGAGCTGCACCTGACGATCCTGCTCGAGAACATGCGCCGCGAGGGTTACGAATTGGCCGTGTCGCGGCCCCAAGTGCTGCTGAAAGAAATCGATGGCGTGAAGATGGAGCCGTTCGAGCTCCTGACTGTCGATGTCGAAGACGGCCATCAAGGGGCAGTCATGGAAGAGTTGGGTCGCCGTAAGGGCGACCTGCAGGACATGCAGCCGGACGGCCGCGGCCGCACCCGTCTGGAATACCGGATCCCGGCCCGCGGACTCATCGGTTTCCAGAGCGAGTTCCTGACGCTGACCCGCGGCACGGGCCTGATGAGCCATATTTTCGACGACTACGCCCCCATGCGTGAAGGCGGCGTCGGCGAGCGTCGCAATGGCGTCCTGATCAGCCAGGACGACGGGGCGGCCGTGGCGTATGCGTTGTGGAAACTGCAGGAACGCGGCCGCATGTTCGTCAGCCCCGGCGACATGCTGTACGAAGGCATGATCATCGGCATCCATAGCCGGGACAATGACCTGGTGGTGAACCCCATCAAGGAAAAGAAGCTGACCAACATCCGCACCACCAGCAAGGATGAGCACATCGATCTGGTGCCGCCTATCCGCATGACGCTCGAGTATGCGGTTGAGTTCATCAGTGATGACGAACTGGTCGAGGTGACGCCGAAGTCCATCCGCCTGCGCAAGCGCCATCTGCAGGAGCACGAGCGCCGCCGCGCTTCGCGCGAAGCGAGCTGATACCGCGCGGGGCTGAAATCAAGGGGCTGGATCCTCACTGGGGATCCGGCCCTTTTTGCGTCCGGACAATGTGTCGGGGTATTCCCTTCTTCTGCAGTTTCGGGATAGCAATTTGCGGGTTCCGGATGGTGGGGGCGAGCAGGTTCCACATAATGACTCCTACAAGACTTCATAATCCACAGGAGACAAAAATGGACGGCTTGCAGAACAAGACTGCAATCGTGACGGGCGCTGCGACCTTGATCGGCGCGGCGGTGGCTCGGGAGTTTCATCGGCGCGGCACGAAGGTGGTCATTGCTGACATCGATGAACAGGGCGGTGCGGCGCTGCAGCGCGAATTGGGGGAAGGCGCGTTGTTCGTGCGCACGGACATCGGCGATGACGGGCAGATTGCCGCGTGCGTGAAGGCGGCGGTCGACACGTTCGGCGGCGTGGATTTCCTCGTCAACCTGGCGTGCAGCTACGTGGACAATGGCATCGAGGCCAGCCGTGCCGATTGGCTGGAGAGCTTCAATGTCAACGTCGTCGGGGCCGTCATGATGGCGAAGGCCTGCCGGCCCGAGATGATACGCCGCGGAGGCGGCGCCGTCGTCAACTTCAGCAGCATCAGTGCCAAGGTGGCCCAGACGGGGCGCTGGCTCTATCCGGTCAGCAAGGCCGCCATGGCGCAGCTGACCCGCAACATGGCCATGGACTTCGCTCCTGATCGCATTCGCGTCAATTCGGTTTCGCCGGGTTGGACATGGTCGCGGGTCATGAATGAGCTCAGCCAGGGCAATCGCGCGAAAACCGATGCGGTCGCCGCGCCTTTCCATCTGTTGGGCCGCGTGGGCGATCCCGAGGAGGTCGCGCAGGCAGTGCTGTTCCTCTGTTCCACGAATGCGTCTTTCGTGACCGGCGCCGATCTGCCGGTGGATGGCGGGTACTCCGCCATGGGGCCCGAGCAGGCCGAACCGGCCATTCCCAAACTCTGTGCGTGAAGGAGGTCACCATGAAAGTCGCCATCATCGGTGCCGGCTTTGCCGGCCTCAGCTCGGCCAAGGTGCTGAAGCAATTCGGCCATGACGTGCAGGTGTTCGAAAAGGCACCCGACGTCGGGGGGGTGTGGAGCGTCACGCGCCGCTATCCGGGCTTGCGCACTCAGAACAACAAAGGCACCTATTGCCTGTCGGACTTCCCCATGCCCGATTCCTACCCCGAGTGGCCGTCCGGCCAGCAGGTGCAGGAATACCTGGCCGCCTACGCCCGGCATTTCAACCTGGATCCGCTCATCCATCTGAATTCGGAGGTGCTGTCGGCAGACCTGAACGACGACAGCGGCTGGGTATTGCGCGTGCGCGACACCCGGACGGGAGAGGTCTCGGAGCACTGCTGCGAACATCTGGTCGTGGCCAACGGCATCTTTTCAGAGCCCTTCATTCCGCCGTATGAGGGCAGGGAGGCCTTCCTGGCGGCGGGGGGGCGATTGTGCGCCACCTCTGAGTTCCATGACCTGGAGGAGGCAAGGGGCAAGCATGTGCTGGTCGTCGGTTACGGGAAATCCTCCTGCGACGTGGCCGCCGCAGTGGGCGAGGTGGCGGCGTCCACCAAGGTCATTGCGCGCGAGCTGCTCTGGAAGATGCCGCGCAAGATCCTCAATGTGCTCAATTACAAGTACCTGATGCTCACACGCCTGGGCGAGGGCTTGTTCGAATACATCGAACTCAAGGGGTTCGAGCGTTTCCTGCACGGACCCGGCAAAGGCGTGCGCAACAACATGATCGCCTCGCTTCAGAAAGTCGCGACGCGTCAGTTGCGTTTGAAGAAGCTGGGGCTGGTGCCGGAGGGGTCGTTCGATCGAATTGCCCGCAGCACCGTCAGCCTCTCGACCGATGAGCTCTATGAACAGATCGAGCGAGGCAGCAGCGAAGTCGTGCGCGATTGCGAAATCGTGCGTCTGGGGGCAAAGGATGGGCGTCCCGTTGCGTTGCTGAGCGATGGGCGCACCGTTGACGCGGATATCGTCATCTGCGGCACGGGCTTCAAGCAGGTGGTTCCGTTCTTTTCCAGCGCGCTGCAGGAGCGGTTGACGGACAAGGCCGGAAACTTCATGCTCTATCGCCAGATTCAGCCTTTGCATGTGCCTCGTCTGTCGTTCTGCGGCTATAACTCGTCGTTCTACAGTCCGCTCAGCGCCGAAGTGGCGGCGCTCTGGATTGCGAACGATCTCATGGGCGGAACGCGCCTGCCGCCGCTGGAGCAGCGCGAGGCTCACGTGCGCCGGCGCCTGGCCTGGATGGAGGCGCGCACGGAAGGCAAGCATGCCAGGGGGACCAATATCATTCCGTTCTCGATGCACAACATCGATGAGATGCTGGACGAGATCGGTTTGAACATCGGTCCGCTGACGCGCTTCAAACAATGGTTGCTACCCTGCAACGCGGCGGATTACCAGCCTATCGTCAAGAAGCTGATGCAGCGCCAGAAGCTGCGGCGCAGTGCGTCGGCGCCGACGGACCTCAACGGCGCAGCGTCTGTGAAGGAAGCTCGTTGAACTGGGCGCGATAGGCGTTGGTGAAATGGCCGAGGTGGCCAAACCCCCAGGCGAGGGCGATCTGCGTCACGCTGGTCGGTGTGTTTTCTTCGCGTGCGCGCAGCAGTTCCTGGCGCACCCGTTGCAGGCGAACCAGCTTGAGGTAAGCCATGGGGGTGGTCCCACGGTATTGCTTGAACCCCGCGTGCAGGCTGCGCTCGCTGATGGCGGCATGCTGGGCGATCATGCCCAGCGTCAGCGGCTGATCGCAGTGCTCGACGATGTAATCCTCGGCGCGCCGGATGTAGACGGGTTCGGGCGCCGCGCCCGGCTGCCGGAGTTCGGCAAGGTAATTGTGGGGCTGGCCATCCAGCAGCGAGGACACCAGCAACTGCTCGACCTGGGCTGCCAGCAGCGGGTTCTGGGCGGCATGGGCTGCAAATTGGCTGCTGGCCAGGAAGATCACAAGGTCGCGCCAGGCCTTGCCATGCCCCTGGCGCAAGTCCATGCCGAGTTCGAAGTCGAGCGGTTGAGGCAGGGCGTGACCAAGCCGGGCGCCGCAGGCCGTCTCCAGCGATGCGCGCTCGATGCGCACGATGAGCTGGTCGCATTGTCCTTGCCAGACCATATGCAGGGATTGCGAGGGCGTGATGACGGAGGCCATGTCGCGATTCGAGGTGATGGTGCGTACGCCGCAGCGAACCTGCGCCGCTCCTGCCACGGGCATCTGCACCAGCAGGAAGTCGTCCAGGCATTCGGGTTCGATGGTGACGTCCGCGCCGTAGATCAGGCGGTTCAGCGAAATGCCCCCGATGGCCAGATGATCCATGCGGGCATCCAGCGTTTGGCGCTTGCCGCAGACACCGAGATCGTGGGGCTTGAAGATGCGGCCCACCGAGTGGCGGGTTTCGTCCAGGTCGTGCGAATGAAACAGCCGATGCGGCAGCAGCGTCGTGAACGCGCTGGGCCAGCGGCCAAGAGGTTCCATGGCATCCTCGCGAAATTGCATGTTGTCATTCCCGCGGAAGCGGGAACCCACGCCTTGTCCTACCCATCAAGGCACGTCTGCCAATTTAGAGTGGAACAAATCGGTTTGTAAACGAGGGTTATTCCTGTGTCCCTGGCGGCATGAGAGCCGGCCAGATACTTCATAATTAAAAGATCTGTAGGCCCATTACGGAGATATCAATGAGCATTGCCGCAACAACTTTGACGGACCAACTGGCCAAGGGTGGCCTGAAGGTCGTGGATCTGACCCACACGCTGTCCCCCGACTTCCCGCCCTTGCAGCTTCCGCCGCAGTTCGGCCAGGTCTCGTCGTTCAAGATCGAAACCATTTCCCATTATGACGATGCCGGCCCGGCGTGGTACTGGAATAACTTCACCTGTGGCGAACACACCGGTACCCACTTCGATGCCCCTGTCCATTGGGTGACCGGCAAGGATTACCCGAACAACACGGTGGATGCCATCGATCCGGCAAAGTTCATCGCTCCTGCGGTTGTCGTCGATGCCAGCAAGGAAGTCGCCCAGAATGAAGACTGGCTGCTGACGGTCGATTTTCTCAAGCAGTGGGAGGCCAAGCATGGCCGCATTCCCGAAGGCGCATGGGTGCTGTTCCGCACCGACTGGTCCCATCGCCTGAGCAATCCCGCCTCTTTCGTCAACATGAAGGACGATGGTGCCCATACCCCCGGGCCCACGCAGGAGGCGGTCGAGTGGCTCGTCAAAGAGCGCAATGTGCATGGCTTCGGCGTCGAGACCATCAACACGGACGCCGGCCAGTCCTACTCCTGGCCTGTGCCTTATCCCTGCCATACCCTCATGCACGGCGCCAACAAGTTCGGCTTGCAGTGCCTGAAGAATCTTGATCAATTGCCTCCGACCGGCGTGGTTGTCGTGGCGGCGCCCCTGAAGATCGAGAACGGGTCGGGCAGCCCCTTGCGCGTCCTGGCCCTCGTCGGCGCGTAATGCATGATCTGCGGCATCCGCACCGTGCCACGGCCGGGCGGTTGCCGCAGTGATCGATTTCATATTCGGGAAGGGTTATGAGCGGTTCGAACACACAGATCATCATCGTCGGCAGCGGCATGAATTCCCTGGTTTGCGCGGCCCTGCTGGCCAAGCGTGGCAAGTCCGTGCTGGTGCTGGAGCGCAACGACCGTCCGGGGGGCTGCATACGCACTGAAGAACTCTTTCCCGGATTCCAGCACGAGGTCCTGTCCTCCTGGTATCCCCTGTTCGTGGGCGGGGCCGCCTACCCGGAGCTCAAGGACGACCTGGCTGCGGCCGGGGTCGAGTTCGTGTCGAACGGCTACACCACTGGCCTGGTCAGTCCGGACGGTCAGTCCCTGGTCTTGAAGCAGGATATCGAAGACGCCATCCGCCGTATCGAAGCCATTGCGCCGGGTGACGGCCAGGCTTTCGGAGCAATGGCGGGGCAGCTTTTCGGCAAGGATGCGGCCCTGACGTTCGGGCTTCTGGGCAATTCCCCCTACAGCGGCAAAGTGCTCAAGCTGTTTTTTTCCGAGTGGCGCAAGCGCGGGTTGAGCGGCCTGATGGAGTTCGGTGCCGAATCCATCGAAAGCTTCCGCCGTTGGGCCGAGCGCAGCCTGCGGTCCGATTTCGTCCGCGCCATGATCAGCCCCTGGGTATTGCATACCGGCCTGGGGCCCGACGAGGCCAGTTCGGCGCTCATCGGGAAGCTGACGTTCGCGGCGGTGGTCGCGGGCGGGATGCCGGTAGTGCGGGGCGGCAGCCAGAACATTGTCAAAGGCCTGCAGGCCATCATCGAGAAGCACGGGGGGCGTATCCAGACCGGGGCGAACGTGGATGCCATTCAGGTGTCCAATGGTCGCGCGACAGGCGTCGTTGTCGGCGGCACCACCTATACCGCCTCCGAGGCCGTCGTGTGCAACGTGACGCCTCCGCAACTCTACGGTTCACTGCTGCCCGATGCGCCGGAGCCCCTGCGCCGCCAGGCGGGCGCCTACCGTTTCGGCCGTGGTTGCATGCAGATCCATTTCGCGCTCGACAAGCCTCCGGCATGGCGTGATCCGGAGCTGCTCAACGCTCCGCTGGTTCACCTGACCGAAAGCATGGAGAATGTCTGCACGGCAGTGGTGCAGGCCAACAATGGCCTTCTGCCCGCGCGTCCGACCATCGCCATCGGGCAGCCGGTTGCCGTCGATCCTTCGCGCGCACCCGAAGGCAAATGGATACTGTGGCTCCAGCTCCAGGAAATGCCGGCCCGCATCCGGGGCGACGCACTGGACCAGATCGCCATTCCGGCGGATGGCCGCTGGAACGAGGCCGTGCGCGAGGCCATGGCCGATCGCATCCAGGCCCGGCTCGAGAGCGTGCTGCCCGGCCTGTCGTCGTCGATCATCGGCCGGCGGGCGTATTCGCCGGGGGATCTCGAGGCCCTCAATTGCAATCTGGTGGGCGGCGATCCGTATTCGGGTGTGTGTTCGCCCGACCAGTTCTTCTGGCTGCGTCCTTTTGCGGGCACCAAGGGCGTGAATGCCCATCGCACTTCGTGCAAGAACGTCTTTCACATCGGCGCTTCCACGCACCCCGGCCCCGGCCTTGGCGGCGGCTCGGGCTACATGGTCGCCCAGCTCATCGCACCGCGAAAAGGTGGCTGACCCGAGTTCCGGGTTGCTGCTGTCGCGGCAATCCGGAGTTGGCCATGGGGCCGCGCACCCTTCAGCTTCGTGGAAACCCACCGATGCAAACGTACTTCACCTCGAGAAACTCGTCGATTCCGTAGACTGACCCTTCGCGGCCCAGGCCGGACTGCTTCACCCCGCCGAAGGGGGCGATTTCGTTCGAGATCGACCCTGTATTCACCCCCACCATCCCGTATTCGAGCGCTTCCGCCACCCTGAAGATGCGGTGCACGTCGCGGCTGTAGAAGTAGGCGGCCAGCCCATATTCGGTGTTGTTTGCCAGCCCGATCACGTCGGCCTCGTCCGAGAAACGGACAACGGGAGCCACCGGGCCGAAGGTCTCTTCCCGCATGCACAGCATTTCAGAGGTCACCCCTGACAGAACGGTTGGCTCGAAATAGCGGCCGCCCAGAGCATGGGGCTTGCCGCCTACCTCGGCCTTGGCGCCCTTTTCGAGGGCGTCCCGGACATGATGGGCGACCTTGGCGACGGCCTCCTCATCGATCAACGGCCCTTGTGCCACACCTTCCGTGAAGCCGTCGCCGACTTTCAGCTCAGCGACCTTGGCTGAGAGCTTCCGCACAAACACGTCATAAACGCTTTCATGCACATAGAAACGGTTGGCGCAAATGCAGGTCTGGCCGGCGTTGCGGTACTTGGATGCCATGGCCCCGTCCACGGCGGCATCCAGATCGGCGTCATCGAAGACGATGAAGGGCGCAAGGCCCCCAAGCTCGAGCGAAAGCTTCTTGATGGTCGGGGCGCTTTGGCGCATCAGGATGCGGCCCACCGGGGTCGAGCCGGTGAATGTCAGCTTGCGCACCACCGGACTGTCACATAAGGCCTGGCCAACCTCGATGGACTGGGCACTGTCGGACGTCACGATATTGAGCACTCCAGGCGGTATCCCGGCGCGCTCGGCAAGTTCGGCCAGGGCCAGGGCGGACAAGGGCGTCTGTTCGGCGGGCTTGAGCACCACTGTGCAGCCGGCAGCCAAAGCGGGCGCCACTTTGCGGGTGATCATGGCGATGGGGAAGTTCCAGGGGGTGATGGCGGCGCATACGCCGATGGGCTGCTTGAAAACCAGCATGCGGCTGCCCATGTTCGGTGGCGCCAGGACATCCCCGCTGACGCGCTTGGCCTGTTCGGCAAACCATTCGACGAACGAGGCGCCATACGTGATCTCGCCCCGGGCTTCGGCCAGGGGCTTGCCCTGCTCGAGCGTCATGAGGCTGGCCAGATCGTCGGCGTGGGTCTGAATCAGGTCGTACCACGCGCGCAGAAGGCGAGCGCGCTCCTTGGCGCTGAGGGTGCTCCAGCCCCGGAAGGCGCGCTGGGCTGCATCGATGGCGCGGCGGGTCTCGGCCTGGCCCAGCCTGCTTACCTGGGCTATCCGGGTGCCGGTGGCCGGATTGTCCACGTCGAAGGTGGACGCATCGTCGGCCGGAACCCATTGTCCGTCGATATAGGCCTGTGTCCGGAACAATTTCGCATCGCGAAGCAGAAGAGGAGAGGAGGTCATGACCGGCTCCTGTGCAATGAGGGTGTGGAGACTCTGTGCCGCGGGGGTCATTCCGCCGGCATGATGGCCGTGTCGCCAAGCTGTTCGGCATATGACGAGCAGAACAGCTCTATTTGACGCACCGCGGCGTCCAGGTCGTCGGTGACGGTGATCAGTTCGAGATCGTTCGGCCCGATCAGCTTGTTGGAGAGCAGTTGCGATCGGGCCCATTCGAGCAGGCCCGCCCAGAATTCCGATCCGATGGCGATGACGGGTGCAGGGGGGATCTTGCGGGTCTGGATCAGTGTCAGGACTTCGAAGAGCTCATCCAGCGTGCCGAAGCCTCCGGGCAGGGCGATGTAGGCCGCGCTGTGCATGAAGAACGTGGCTTTGCGCGAGACGAAGTATTCGAAGTGAAGGCTGTGGGTCTGGTAGGCGTTTCGGGTGTTTTCGCGCGGCAGCTGGATGTTGAGGCCGATGCTCGTGCCACCGGCCTTGAAGGCCCCCTTGTTCGCTGCTTCCATGATGCCGGGGCCTCCGCCGGCGATCACCGGGAGGCCGGCCTGGGCCAGCCGTTTTCCCAGTTGTTCGCTCAGGGCGTAGTAGGGCGAGTCGGGGGTGATGCGCGCGCTGCCAAAGATGCTGACACCCCAGCCGATTTCCTGGAGCATGTCCGCGGCGGACTGCATCTCTGACATAATCACGGGAATCTGCTTGTTGGCGGGCGTGCGATTTAATTTTTCTATTGCCATGAAGAAAACCTTGTTGCTTGTTGATGGGTCCAGCTATCTGTATAGGGCGTTTCACGCCTTGCCGGACTTGCGGAACGCCCGCGGAGAACCCACAGGCGCCTTGTATGGTGTCATATCCATGTTACGGAGACTGTCACAGGATTACAAGGCAGATTACGCCGCCTGCGTCTTCGACGCAAAAGGCAGTACATTCCGTGACGATATCTATCCTTTGTACAAGGATCACCGCCCCCCGATGCCGGAAGACCTTGCCCGGCAGATCGAGCCCATCCACAAGGCGGCGGCCGCCATGGGATGGCATGTGCTCACTGTGACCGGCGTCGAGGCCGACGATGTCATCGGTACGCTGGCCCATCGGGCCAGCCAGGCCGGCGTGCACACGGTGGTGTCGACGGGCGACAAAGATCTGGCTCAACTGGTCAGCGAGCACGTCGAACTGGTCAACACCATGAGCAACGATCGCCAGGATGTCGAGGGCGTGATCAGGAAATTCGGGGTCCGGCCCGACCAGATCGTCGATTTCCTCATGCTCACCGGCGATGCCGTGGACAACATTCCTGGTGTGGCGAAAGTCGGCGCGAAGACGGCAGCCAAATGGCTGAACCAGTACGGCAGCATCGATGAGCTGGTCGCGCATGCCGATGACATCAAGGGGGTGGTGGGCAACAATCTGCGAGAAGCCATTCCCAATTTCGCCATGACACGCCAGCTCGTCACCATCAAGACCGATTGCGAGCTGCCCTTTTTCTCGGATGATTTCTCCGACCTCGTTCCTGCCGATCCCGATCGGGAGACTTTGATCCAGCTCTTCGAGGAATACGGTTTCCGTACCTGGCTGCGCGAACTGACCGGCGACGCCGAACGCGTGCCGCGGCAGGACAGTCGCATTGCTCCGGAGGCCGTCCACCAGAAGGTCGATGCCCAGTACGAAATCGTTCAGGACTGGCCCGCCTTCGAACGTTGGCTCGAGCGTATCCATAAGGCCGAGCTCGTCGCCCTGGATACCGAGACGACGTCCATCGACCCCATGCAGGCGCGCCTGGTCGGCCTTTCCTTGTCGGTCGAGCCGGGCCGCGCCTGTTATGTGCCGCTCGCCCACCGGGGGCCGGATCATCCCGTGCAGTTGCCGATGCGTGAGGTTCTCGAACGCCTCCAGCCTTGGCTCGAGGATGCCTCCGCGGCCAAGCTGCTGCACAACGCCAAATACGACAGCCATGTGTTCCTCAATGAAGGCATCAGGCTGGCGGGCATCACGGAAGACACCATGTTGCAGGCTTATGTGCTCGAATCCCATCGCCGCGTGGGCTTGCAAGAGCTGTGCGAGCGCTGGATCGGGCGCACCGGGGTCACGTATGAATCCTTGTGCGGCAAAGGGGCCAAGCAAATCGGCTTCGACGAGGTCGAGCTTTCCAAGGCGGGGCATTACGCCTGCGAGGATGCCGATTTCACCCTCCAGCTTCATCGGGTGCTGCGCCCTCGTCTGATCGCGGAGCCTGGCCTGGAGCATATCTACCAATTGGAAATCCGTACCTCGGCTGTGCTGACCACGATCGAGCACAATGGCGTGCGCATCGATGCACAGGAGCTCGGACGGCAAAGCCACGAGCTCGGCGAGCAGATGCTGAAGCTCGAGCAGAAGGCCTTTGAGCTCGCGGGGCAGCCGTTCAACCTGAATTCGCCCAAGCAGGTGGGGGAAATCCTGTTTCAGCGCCTGGGTTTGCCGGTGGTCAGCAAGACAGCCAGCGGTGCCCCCTCGACGGATGAAGATGTCCTGACCCGGTTGGCGGCGGACTATCCTCTACCCCAGGTACTGCTCGATTACCGTGGACTGGCCAAGCTCAAGTCCACCTACACCGACAAGCTGCCGCGCATGATCGATGCCCACACGGGCCGGGTCCATACGCGCTATTCCCAGGCTGCCGTCGTGACGGGCCGTCTGGCCTCTTCCGACCCGAACCTGCAGAACATTCCGGTGCGCACCCCCGAGGGCCGGCGCGTGCGCACGGCGTTCGTGGCGAGTTCCGGCAAGATCGTCTCGGCGGATTACTCCCAGATCGAACTGCGCGTCATGGCGCATGTCTCGGGCGACGCCTCTTTGCAGGGGGCTTTCGCTCGTGGCGAGGACATTCACCGTGCCACGGCATCCGAGGTCTTCGGCGTGGCGCTGGCCGATGTGAACCCGGAACAGCGGCGATTTGCCAAGACCATCAACTTCGGACTGATCTACGGGATGGGCGAGTTTGGCCTGGCTTCCAGCCTGGGAATCACGCGGGATGCGGCAAAGTCTTACATCGATCGCTATTTCTCCCGCTATCCGGGTGTGGCCGCCTATATGGAGGAGACACGGCGCAAGGCGCACGAGCAGGGTTACGTCGAGACGGTCTTCGGCAGGCGCTTGTGGTTGCCGGACATCAAGGGAGCCAAAGGGCCGCGTCGCGCCGCCGCAGAGCGGGCTGCGATCAACGCGCCCATGCAGGGCACGGCGGCGGATCTCATCAAGATGGCCATGGTGGCGGTGCAGGACTGGCTTGTCGAGCAGGGCCTGCGCAGCCTGCTGGTGATGCAAGTGCACGATGAACTGGTTCTGGATGTGCCCCTCGATGAAGTCGAGCGCATCGCGGCGGAACTGCCTGGCCTCATGTGCGGGGTGGCCACCCTGGCCGTTCCCCTGGTGGCCGAAGTCGGTGTCGGCGACAACTGGGAGCAGGCGCATTGAGGCGCCGCACAGGCCAGAACTCATTCCATGCTTTGAAGAACGATTCGACACACAGGAGAAGAGGATGTCTTTTTCACCGATCACGGGGCACGGCGACAACACCATTCACACGTCCGCCGAAGGCCTGACCGAAGGAATGTTCGATCTTCCGACGTTCGACGGCACCATCAAGGCCTACCATGCGGCGCCCGCCGGCCGCCAGGGCCTGCCCATCATCCTGGTGATCCAGGAGATCTTCGGGCTGCATGAGCACATACAGGATGTCTGCCGGCGCTTTGCGCATGCGGGGTATCTGGCTGTCTCGGCCGAGCTCTATCAACGCCAGGGCGATGCCTCCGGCTATACCGACTTGCCGAAACTCCTTGCGGACATTGTGTCGAAGGTTCCTGACGAGCAGGTGTGGGCCGATCTGGACGCCTGCGTCCGCTGGGCGGCCGGGCAGGGTGGGGACGCACGTCGTGTCGGGGTGACCGGGTTCTGCTGGGGAGGGCGCCAGACATGGATGTACGCCGCTCACAATGCCGATTGCAAGGCGGGAGTGGCGTGGTACGGCAAGCTGGCGGTGGGTCACGGCCCTTTGCAAACCAGGAATCCCGTCGATATTGCCGGCTCCCTTCATGCGCCGGTGCTGGGGCTGTATGGCGGCGAGGATGCCAGTATCCCCCTGGCGGATGTCGAGCGCATGCAGGCCTCATTGGCCCAGGGCAGCGGCGCTGCCAAGGCGTCCGAGATCATTGTCTATCCGCAATCGGGCCATGCGTTCTATGCGGATTACCGGCCCAGCTACCGCGAGGTCGACGCGCGCGATGCCTGGGCCCGCGCGCTGTCGTGGTTCGGACAACACCTGGGCTGAGCCCAGGTGTCAGGTTGCATTAGATTTTTTGTGCGGCTTGCAGTGCGTGGATGCGTGCGGGAATCGGAGGGTGGGTCGAAAACAGCGCGCTGATGCCGGGCCCGCCCGAGATCCCCGATGCTTCGAAGCTCTTGGGCAGGTCGCCCGCCTGCACGCCGCCAAGGCGAGCCAGGGCGCGAATCATCGGTTCGCGCGAACCCAGCAGATTGGCCGACCCGGCGTCGGCGCGGTATTCGCGCTGGCGCGAGAACCAGGCAACGATGATGGACGCCAGCACGCCGAACACGATTTCGCAGGCGATCACGGTCACGTAGTAGCCGATGCCGATCTCGCGGTCGTTCTTGAGCAGGACCCGGTCGACGAAGTACCCGACCACACGGGCCAGGAAGACCACAAAGGTGTTCACCACCCCCTGTATGAGGGTCAGGGTGACCATGTCGCCATTGGCGATGTGCGCCACTTCGTGCCCCAGCACGGCGGCGACTTCTTCTTCGTTCATGCTCTGCAGCAAGCCGGTGGATACCGCCACCAGTGCGTCATTCTTGAATGCGCCCGTTGCAAAGGCGTTGGGCTCGCCTTCATAGATGGCGACTTCGGGCCGGCCGATGCCGGCGCGGTCGGCAAGCTGATGGACCGTATCCACAAGCCAGGCTTCACGCGCGTTGGCGGGGGCCTGGGGGTCGATGACATGCGCCCCCGTGCTTTGCTTGGCCATCCACTTGCTCATCAGCAGGGAGATGATGGAGCCGGTAAAGCCCACGAGCGCTGAAAATATCAGCAGTTGGCTGAGGTTCAGGCCGTTGGCGGTGAGGAACCGACCGACGCCCAGCACATTCATGGTCAGGCTCAGTACGAGCATGACGGCGATGTTGGTGATCAGGAACAGAATGATGCGTTTCATGTGTTGAGGTTTCCCCGCGATTGATGGTTGTGATCTGAGACATTTTATATGGGGTGCAAGTTCCCCGATCCAAGTCTTTGGCGGAACGGCGCCCGCACGGCCGGCCCAGTGCATGTATAGTATTGTCCTTTCCCTGTTTCCGACTCATGACGGGTGGTGCATGCAGTCTTTATGGATGTTGCTCGCGTGCGCCATGTTCGCGATCATGGGGGCCTGCATCAAGCTGGCCTGGGATTTTGGCGCCTCGCTGCCGCAAATCGTCCTTTTCCGAGGGCTGGCATCGGTTCTCCTGCTCTATTTCTGGGCCGTGGGGACTCACCGGCGCATCCGCCCGAAGCGCTGGCGCACTCATGTTCTGCGCAATGTGTCCGGGGTCCTGTCGATGTGGATGGGCTTTTACGCCCTGTCGCATCTGCCCTTGTCGACGGCCGTCAGTCTGAATTACACGTCGCCGCTGTTCATTGCCGGCTGGATGCTGGTCGGCGGCGGTTCGCAGCGCGACGCCATGCGCATTCTGGCAGTCGTCCTCGGTTTCCTGGGGGTGGTCGCCATTTTGCGTCCCAGTGTCGAGGATGCCCAGTTTTTCGCGGCTCTGACCGGCTTGGCGGCTGGCGGTATCGGAGCCATCGCCATGCTGCAGGTCCGTCAATTGGGGCGCGAAGGGGAGGCCGAGTGGCGGACGGTGCTCATTTTTTCATGTTTCGTCTGTCTGAGCGGCATAACCGGCCTGCTCCTCGAGGGGTGGCCCAGGCTCGATCTGCCGGCCTGGCTGGCCCTGCTCGGAATAGGCCTGTCAGGCTTGGTGGGCCAGCTCGCAATGACGCGGGCATTCGGCCTTGGTTCGGCGCTGCTGAGCGCGGCGTTGCAATACACAACCATCATTTTTGCCACTTTGTTGGGCATCGCTTTCTGGAAAGACCGCCCGGATCTAGTCGCCTGGGCCGGCATGGCGCTGATCATCGGTTCGGGCATGCTGTCCATATGGCGCACCTATGTCGAGGGTCGCGCCTTGCGAAGCACAGGCTCCAGCGGGCGGAATTGAAATCGAAGGAGGTTCGACATGTATGACTTGCTGATCAATGCTGTTCAATTGCGCGCGGGGCTTGCCCAGCCCGGTTGGCTGGTGTTCGACGTGCGTCATGATCTGTCCGATCATGACGCAGGCCGGCGGGCCTATGAGCAAGGCCATGTGCCGGGGGCAATCTATCTCGACCACGAACGCGAGCTTTCCGCGCCGCGGACAGGCTCCAATGGCCGTCACCCCTTGCCTTCCCGCGAGGAGTTCGGGGCCTTGATGCGTCGATGCGGTCTGGTTCCGGGCGTCCAGGCGGTGGTGTATGACGAAGGCAACAGCATGTTCGCCGCGCATTTTTGGTGGATGCTGCGCTGGCTGGGCCACCGGGAGGTCGCTGTGCTGGATGGCGGATGGACCGCGTGGCGTGAGGCGGGGGGCAAGGTCGAGACAGGAGCGAACGCAGGGTCGCCGGCAGTTGGGCACGGGGGCGACTATGGCGCGATGCCGGCCATGCCGACCGTGGATGCCTGCAAGGTGCTGGCCAATATCGCCAAGCCGGAATTCACGGTCGTCGATGCCAGGGCTCCGGCGCGATTTCGCGGCGAGGTCGAGCCTTTGGACCCCGTGGCCGGCCACATACCCGGGGCGCTGAACCGTCCGAACAGCCTGAATGTCGGGCCTGACGGCAGATTCCGGCCCGCTGAGGAACTGCGCGCCGAGTTTCGCCGGCTTTTGGGGGATGTCGCTCCGGATCGGGTTGTCCACCAGTGTGGCTCAGGCATCACCGCCTGCCACAACCTGTTTGCCATGGAAGTCGCCGGATTGCATGGCTCGTCGCTTTATCCAGGCTCCTGGAGCGAGTGGTGCAGTGACCCTTCCCGCCCGGTTGCCACGGGCGAGTGAGGTCAAGCTGTCTGCATCATGCGACGGTACCACGAATGGAAATGCATCATGCCGTCTTCCAGGGGTGACTGGTAGGGGCCGGCTTCGTTGACGCCGCGATCCATCAAAGCCTTGCGGCCCGCGTCCATGCGTTCGGCGATCTCGTCGTCCTCGATGGCCGTTTCCATGTAGGCGGCGCGTTGGGCTTCCACGAACTCGCGCTCGAAGGCGGCGATTTCTTCCGGATAGTAGAACTCGACGACATTGACCGTTTTTTGCGGGCTGATGGGGTGCAGGGTCGAGAGCACGACCACATGCGGATAGAGCTCGATCATGTGGGTCGGGAAGTAGGTGACCCAGACCGCTCCGAAGTCGGGGGCCGCACCGTCCCGGTAATCGAGCAGCCGCTCATGCCACTGCTTGTAGATGTTGCTGCCCGGCTTGCTCAAGGCGTCGTTGACGCCAACGCGCTGCAGGCTGTACCAGTCGGAGAACTCCCAGGTGAGGTCGTCGCAGGTGACGAAATGACCGAGCCCTGGATGGAACGGCGCAACGTGGTAGTCCTCGAGGTAGACCTCGATGAAGGTCTTCCAGTTGTAATTGCAATGGTGGATCTCGACGTGATCCAGGACGTAGTCTGAAAAGTCGAACTCCGGGCGACCGAAAAGCGCGGCCATGTCTTGGGCGGGGTTGCGCGGCCCCTCGAACAGCAGGCCGTGACAGTTCTTGAGCGTGAACTTCTGCAGGTTCATGCAGGGAGTTTCTGGGAAATGCGGCGCCCCGATCAGTTCACCCTGGTTGCTGTAAGTCCAGCGATGCACCGGACACACGATGTTGCCGCCTGTCTCCCGCAAGTTGCCGTTCGAGCAAGGCTTGCCGTCTCCCGGGTTGTCGAAGCCAAGCATGATCGCTTGCCGATGGCGGCAAACGTTGGAGAGCAGCTCCACACCCTTGGGGTTGCGCAGCAGTACCCGGCCCGATTTTTCGTGGGCGAGCGTACGCCAGTCGCCGATGTCGGGGACGTGCTTCTCGTGCCCCACGTAAATGGCGGAGTTCTTGAAGATCTGTGCTTGTTCGCGCGCAAAAATCGATTCGTCGAAATAGCTGTCGACGGACAGTTGTGCTTGCGCCAGCGCGAAATGCGCCTCCCGACCTATGTCGGTCATGGATTCCCCCCCGCGTGGATAAAACCGAAAAGCCTTTTCTGGCATGTCGCCGACGACGTTCCGGTGCGAAGAAAAACGGCTTGGCCGGTGAAAAGAAACAAGAGGAAGATTGTACCCTAAAATTTTCTTTATAAAACAAGACCTACGCGGGAATGTCATGGGGTGCCGGCCTCCATCCCGTACAATTGACTCAATTCAAGCATGCATCCGTCGGCTTCGGTCGACTGTTTTTTGGGGCACCTTTCATGGGCGAAAAACACGATCTCGAGTCCGGCGCAAATGCCGGGCAGTCTCAGGGCGATGCGCTGCCTCAGGATTTCGAGACTGCGCTGGCGCAACTCGAAGCGCTGGTAGCCAAAATGGAGAGCGGCAACCTACCGCTCGAGCAGTCGATTGCCGCGTATGAAAAAGGCGTCGAACTGGCACGCATCTGCCAACGCCTGCTGGATTCCGCCGAGCAACAAGTCAAGGTGCTGCAAGGCAATCTGCTTCGGCCGCTGGGTGAAGTCGACCAGGACGACGAGGTCTGAGCATGGGGGGACAGCAGCAGAGCTTTGCCGCCTGGCTGGCCGGGCGGGCGCAACATGTGGAAGAAGTGTTGGCCCGGTTCCTGCCCGACGCTTCGGTCGAGCCGGCCCGGCTACACGAGGCCATGCGTTATTCCGTGCTGGGCGGGGGCAAGCGGGTTCGCGCGGCCCTCGTCTATGCGTCCGGCGAGGCTTCCGTCGCCGCGGGCGCGGCGTTGTCGCCGGCGCAATGCATTGCGCTCGATCATGCTGCGGCGGCGGTGGAACTGATCCACGCCTATTCGCTGGTGCACGATGATCTGCCTTGCATGGACGATGACGCATTGCGGCGTGGCAGGCCGACGGTCCATGTGCAGTTCGACGAGGCCACGGCCATGCTTGCCGGCGACGCCCTCCAGCCTTTGGCTTTTGAGCTGTTGGCGCAGATGCCGATTGCTCCGGCGCTGGTGGTGCAGGCGACCGAGTTGCTGGCGCGTGCGGCAGGCAGCCTGGGCATGGCCGGCGGACAGGCCATCGATTGCGCCAGCGTGGGGGTGCAGCTCACGCGCGAGCAGTTGCAGACCATGCACGGCATGAAGACCGGGGCCATGTTGCAGGCGAGCGTGTTGCTGGGCGGCATCGTGGCGGGGGCCAGCTCCACGACCCGTGCCGGTCTGGAGTCCTATGCAAGGGCGGTCGGCCTGGCGTTCCAGGTGGTGGACGATATCCTCGATGTCACCTCCGATACGGCGACTTTGGGCAAGACCGCCGGCAAGGATGCCGCGGACAATAAGCCGACCTATGTCTCGCTGTTGGGGCTGGATGGCTCGCGTGAGCTGCTGGGCGCCTTGCGCGAAGAGGCCCATGCCGCCTTGCTGCCGCTCGGTCCTTCGGGGGGCAGGCTGCTCGAAATCGCCGATTTCATCATAGGCCGCGATCGTTGAATTGTCCGGCGCGCCGTGCCTGTCGGGCGCCCGCCTGTGGTTTGGCCTGACAAGGGATAAAATGTCGGGTTCCGCATAGCCGGCCATGCCGGCGGTTACTATTTGTACCTATGGCTATCGTTTCTCTCGACCAAATCAATTCGCCGTCCGACTTGCGCAAGCTGGATCGGCGCCAGCTCAAGGAGCTGGCCGACCAGTTGCGCTCGTTCGTGCTGCAATCGGTGTCCAGGACCGGCGGGCATCTCTCGTCCAATCTGGGGACGGTCGAGCTCGCCATTGCCCTGCATTATGTGTTCAACACGCCCGATGACCGTCTGGTCTGGGATGTGGGGCATCAGTCCTATCCCCACAAGATTCTCACCGGGCGGCGCGAGGCGATGGCGCATTTGCGCCAGCAGGGCGGAATCTCGGGTTTTCCCAAACGCTCGGAGTCCGAATACGATGCTTTCGGCACGGCGCATTCCTCGACGTCCATTTCGGCTGTGCTGGGGATGGCCGTGGCGTCGCGCAACCAGGGCAAGGATCGTCAGCACGTTGCCGTGATCGGCGATGGCGCAATGACGGCCGGCATGGCGTTCGAAGCGTTGAACAACGTCGGCGTCACTCCCGATGTGAACGTGCTGGTGGTGCTCAACGACAACGACATGTCGATTTCACCCCCGGTCGGAGCGCTCAACCACTACCTCGGGCGCTTGATGTCGGGTCGCTTCTACGCCGCGGCCAAGAACGTCGGCCGGGCGGTGCTGCAGCATGTGCCGCCCGTTCTTGAACTGGCCCGGCGCGTCGAGGGGCATGCCAAAGGCCTTGTCTCGCCGGCCACGCTGTTCGAAGAACTCGGTTTCAATTATGTGGGGCCTGTCGACGGCCATGACCTCGACGTGCTGATTCCCATGCTCGAGAACTTGCGCGACCTCGGCGGTCCCCAGTTCCTGCATGTGGTGACCCGCAAGGGGCAGGGCTACAAGCTGGCGGAAGCCGACCCTGTGCTGTATCACGGCCCCGGCAAGTTCGACCCTCTGGTGGGCATCCAGAAGCCCGCGGTTCCGACCCGGAAAACCTTTACGCAGGTGTTCGGGCAGTGGATGTGCGATATGGCGGCCCAGGACGAGCGCCTGGTCGGCATCACGCCCGCCATGCGCGAGGGCAGCGGCCTCGTCGAGTTCCACAAGCGCTTTCCGCGTCGCTATTTCGATGTGGGCATTGCGGAACAGCACGCGGTGACCTTTGCCGCCGGACTGGCGTGCGAAGGGCTCAAGCCCGTCGTGGCCATCTATTCCACCTTCCTGCAGCGGGGGTATGACCAGCTCATCCACGATGTCGCGTTGCAGAATCTGGATGTGACCTTCGCGCTCGATCGTGCCGGCCTGGTCGGCGCCGACGGCGCGACCCATGCCGGCAACTACGACATCGCCTTCGTGCGATGCATCCCCAACATGGTCGTTGCCACGCCGTCCGACGAGAACGAAGCCCGGCTGCTGCTCAGCACGTGTTACCAGCACCCGGGGCCCGCTTCCGTGCGCTACCCCCGCGGCAGCGGTTGCGGCGCCGAGATCTCGGCCGGGCTCGACACCGTGCCGTTGGGCAAGGGACGAGTCTTGCGCGAAGGGCGAGGCATAGCGATTCTGGGGTTTGGCACCCTGGTGCCGGCCGCCCTCGAGGCCGCCGAAGCGTTGGGGGCCACCATGGTCGACATGCGTTTCGTCAAGCCGCTGGACGAAGCCTTGCTGGGAGAGCTTGCGGGCAGTCACGATGCATTCGTGACAGTCGAAGAGGGGTGCGTGATGGGTGGGGCGGGAAGCGCCGTGACGGAGTTTTTCAGTGCGGCCGGGGTGGTCAAGCCCGTGCTGCAGCTGGGTTTGCCCGACCGCTTCATCGATCATGGGGAACAGGGGGCGCTGCTTGCTTCCCTGGGCCTGGACGCCGGCGGCATCGAGGCGTCCATCCGCGCCCGCTTTCCCGGATTGCGCCGGCTGGACCGGCAGGCCTCCTGATTCGGGCGCTAATGACCTGATTCCATGAGGGGTATAGGGGTTTTTCCCCGCGATTTGTCCCATAATGGAACGTTGTCACTCATAAACCGAGCCCCGGCCCGCGCCGGGCATGTTCAGGTTGTCACTATGAATTCTTTGATAGACCCCGTCGCCGCCATGCCTGATGTCCAGAGTTCCGCCGATACGCGGTGCCTGCCTATTCAGCGAGTGGGCGTGCGCGGTGTCCGGCATCCGATGCTCATCGCCGTGTCAGGCGCAGCCCCGCTGCCCACCGTGGCCACATGGGAGCTCACGGTTGCCTTGCCGGCGTCGGAAAAGGGCACGCATATGTCCCGTTTCGTCGCATTGCTCGAGCAGCATCGTTCGCAGCCCATGACGCCGGCCTTGTTCTGCGACATGGCGCGCGCCATGCTGCCCTTGCTCAATGCCGAGAAAGGTGACATCAGCGCCTCCTTTCCTTATTTCGTCAACAAGGTGGCGCCGGTGTCGGGCGTGGCCAGCCTCATGGACTACGAGGTCCAATGGACGGCTCGGGCCGGGCTCGACGCAGTCGGGTTCGAAGTCACGGTCATGGTGCCCGTGACCAGTCTGTGTCCGTGCTCCAAGGCAATCTCGGAATACGGCGCTCACAACCAGCGTTCGCATGTCACCGTCACGGCGGTCTTCGACGATCCCCGTCAGGTGGATCTCGAAACCATGCTTGCCAACATCGAGCGCCAGGCGTCCTGTGAACTCTGGGGGTTGCTCAAGCGCGCGGACGAGAAGTTCGTCACGGAGCGCGCCTACGAGAACCCGAAGTTCGTCGAGGACCTGGTTCGGGACGTCGCAGTGTATATCCGTTCCATTGCCGGCGTTACCGGGTTCCGGGTGGAAGCCGAGAACTTCGAGTCCATCCACAACCATTCCGCGTACGCAGTCGTCGAAGGCTGAGTTGGCGTATCCGTCTGATGGATTAGGTGTTTTTCCATGCGGCGTGTTATGATTGGCGGTTTCTTGCTCGATTCCCTTTAAGAGTCTTTGCTGTTTTTCAGGGGGCGGGCTTTTCCTTTGGCGTTTCCGGTTTCGGGGGCCAAAAGATATCCATAAGGAGTATTGTTCATGCGTCACTACGAAGTAGTGTTTATCGTGCATCCCGATCAAAGCGAGCAAGTGCCCGCAATGATCGAGCGCTACCAAGGTCTTGTCACCGGCAACGGCGGCCAGATTCACCGCCTCGAGGACTGGGGCCGTCGCCAGCTCGCCTACCCCATCCAGAAGCTCGTCAAGGCACACTATGTTTGCCTGAATATCGAGTGCAACCAGGCCACCCTGGACGAACTCGAGCATTCGTTCCGTTACAACGACGCAGTCTTGCGCCATCTCGTCATCAAGACCAAGAAAGCCGACACCGCTCCTTCGGTCATGATGAAGTCGGTCGAGCGCGAAGAGGCCCGCAAGAACAGTGCGGAAGCCGCTTCCAGCAACGCTGGCGCCGCGGAGTAAACGAGGATCGTTGCTGGATTGGCGCGCGTGAATCACGTGGTTCTTCAGGCTCGGGCCGTCGAGGTCAAACCCTTGCGGTACACCCCGGCAGGCTTGCCGGCACTCGAGATGCAGTTGAGCCATGAGTCCGAAGTCGTCGAGGCCGGTCTGAGCCGGCGAGTCGAATTCGAGATTTCCGCGATAGCGCTGGGCGATGTGGCATTGTTGTTGGCAGACACCCCGCTGGGTGCATTCTTGTCCATCGAGGGCTTTCTGGCCCCGGTACGCAAGGGGGCGACAAAGCTGGTGCTGCACATCGGGCAGGCCGATCGCACTTACGCAGGAAGCGCCAGCGCACTGGTCTAGCAGAATCATCGGCAAACAAATTTGGTGCGCCGGCCATCATGGCTCGACGCATGAACCAGACATCGGGGTTCCACCCCAAAGAATTCAAGAGGCACATCATGGCTTTCTCTAAAAAAGGCAAAGAAAAACGCAAGTTTTCGCAGCAGAACCCGCTGTTCAAGCGCCGCAAGTTCTGCCGCTTCACCGCTGCCGGCGTCGAACAGATCGATTACAAGGATCTCGACACGCTGCGCGACTTCATCCAGGAAAACGGCAAGATCATCCCCGCTCGCCTGACCGGCACCAAGGCGCACTATCAGCGCCAGCTGGACACGGCCATCAAGCGCGCGCGCTTCCTGGCTCTGTTGCCTTACACCGACAACCACAACTGATCCGAGGCCCATCGTCATGCAAGTCATTCTGCTCGAAAAAGTCGTCAACCTGGGCAACCTCGGCGATGTCGTGCGCGTGCGCGACGGCTATGCCCGCAACTACCTGATTCCCCAGAAGATCGCCCGTCGCGCCACCGACGCCGCTCTCAAGGAGTTCGAAGCACGCCGTGCCGAACTCGAGAAGCATCAGGCCGAGAAGCTGGCCGCGGCCCAGTCCGTTGGCGAGAAGCTCAACGGCCTGACCTTGAAGATCTCGCAAAAGGCCGGTGTCGACGGCCGCCTGTTCGGCTCCGTGACCTCCATGGACATCGCTGCCGCCCTGGTCAAGGAAGGCTTCGACAGCGTCATCAAGTCGCAGGTCCGTTTGCCTGACGGCGCGATCAAGGCTGTCGGCGAGTTCCCCATCCAGGTCGCACTGCATGCCGACGTCGTTTCGGACATCACCCTGGTGGTTGTCGGCGAGATGGCGTAAGTATCGCTACGGCGCCGTACCGTGCCCTGGCGGCACGGTACACGATCGTTCCGAATGAGCCGGCGCAAGCCGGCTTATTCTTTTACAGTATGACTTTGCCCGGCTTTCAGGGCGTATGATTGTGCCTCTCTTCCTGGTGCAGCGTATTCAAAGGTGGGCGCATTGGAAACCAAAACCCAGAGCAAATCTTTCGCAACGGAATCCCAACTCGATTATCTGCGAGTTCCCCCGCATTCCATCGAGGCTGAGCAGTCGGTGCTGGGCGGCCTGTTGCTGGACAACGCGGCGTGGGATCGCATCACCGATGTTCTGGGCGAGGAGGATTTCTACCGTTTCGACCACCGCATCATCTGGCAGCACATCACGCGCCTGATCAGCCTTGCGCGCCCAGCGGATGTCATCACTGTCTATGAGTCGCTGGAAAGCGCAGGCAAGGCCGAGGAAGTCGGCGGGGTGGCGTATCTGAATGCGCTCGCCCACAACACGCCCTCGGCTGCCAACATCCGTCGCTATGCCGAAATCGTGCGCGAGCGCTATATGCTGCGCAAGCTCGTCTCGGTGGCTGATGAAATCGCCGCTGCGGCGTTCAACCCTCAGGGCAAGGAAGCGCGGCAATTGCTGGACGAGGCCGAGTCGCGGGTTTTCCAGATTGCGCAGGAAGGGTCGCGTGGCGCGACCGGTTTCCAGGACATCCAGCCCTTGCTGACCCAGGTGGTCGAACGCATCGACGAGCTTTACCATCGGGAAGGCGACTCCGATGTCACGGGGGTGCCGACCGGATTCAGCGACCTGGACCGCATGACGTCCGGCTTGCAGCCGGGCGACCTGGTCATCGTGGCTGGCCGTCCCTCCATGGGCAAGACCTCGTTCTCCATGAACATCGGCGAACACGTGGCGATCGAACAAGGTCTGCCCGTGGCGGTGTTCTCCATGGAAATGGGAGCGGTGCAGCTGGCCATGCGCATGGTGGGCTCGGTCGGCATGCTCGATCAGCATCGCATGCGTACCGGCAAACTCACGGCGGACGATTGGCCGCGCCTGACGCATGCGGTGCAGCAGGTGCAGGAAGCCCAGATCTATATCGATGAAACCCCGGCGCTCAGCTCGATGGAAGTGCGCGCCCGCGCCCGGCGTCTGGCTCGTCAGTGCGGTCAACTGGGTCTGATCATCATCGACTACATGCAGCTCATGTCTGCGAACTCGGCTGGCGAGAACCGGGCGACAGAAATCTCGGAAATCAGCCGATCACTGAAAGGGCTGGCCAAGGAGCTCAATTGCCCGCTGATTGCCCTTTCCCAGCTCAACCGAAGTCTGGAACAGCGGCCCAACAAGCGGCCGGTCATGAGCGACCTGCGCGAATCGGGCGCTATCGAACAGGATGCCGACCTCATCCTGTTCATTTACCGCGATGAGGTCTACAACCCGGATTCGCCGGACAAGGGAACGGCCGAGATCATCATCGGCAAGCAGCGTAACGGGCCGATCGGCACCGTGCGCCTTACGTTCCAGGGGTCCAGCACCCGCTTCCTGAACTTCACCGCGGGGATGCCGGTTTGAGTGAGCCGTCCGGCCGCCGGGCATAGCGTCCGGCAATGAAGGCGCCGGTCAGCAACTGGATCTGGTGGTAGATCATCAGGGGCAGCACGATGGCCCCCACCGCCTGGCCGGCAAAGATGATGTTGGCCATGGGGATGCCGGTGGCCAGGCTTTTGTTGGCGCCGCAGAAGAGCAGTGTGATGCGGTCCTCCACGGGAAAGCCGATGGCTCGGCCGACACCCAGGGCAAACGCCAGCAGCAAGGCCAGCAGGCCGAAGCAGATGACGGCCAGGATGACGAGGTCCTGGGCTGATGTGCGGCTCCACAGTCCTCCTACCACGGCGGCTGAGAAGGCGGTGTAGACCACGAGCAGGATGGAGCCCTGGTCGACGACCTTCAGCAGCGATTTGTTGCGCATGGCCCAGGCGCCTATCCATGGGCGCATGGCATGGCCGGCGATGAAGGGCAGCAGCAACTGCAGCACGATCTTGCCGATGATGTCGAACGATATCGGCACGCCGCCCGAGCCTTCGCCCAGCATGACCAGCCCGATCAGCAGCGGAGTGAGGAAGACGCCCAGCAGGCTGGAGGCCGACGCGCTGCAGACGGCGGCCGGCACGTTGCCTCGCGCGGTCGATGTGAACGCGATGGACGCCTGCACGGTGGAAGGGAGGCAGCAAAGGAAAAGCAGACCCGAATAAAGCGTCGGCGTGATGAAGGGTTTGATCACCGGGCCGATGAGCAGGCCGACCACGGGAAAGGCGGCGAAGGTCATGGACAGGATGGTCAGGTGCAGCCGCCAGTGTCCGATGCCCGCCACGATGGCTTCGCGTGACAGTCGGGCCCCATGCATGAAAAACAGCAGGGCGATGGCCGCATTGGTGACAGCGGCGAAAATGCCGGCACCCATGCCATGGGCAGGGAACAGGCTGCCTGCCGCCACGACGAGCAGCAGTTTGATGAGGAATGGGTCGATCGGAATCCGGGGCATGGGTCGTCTTGAGGGCAGGGCGGAGCGGAAAAAGCGCCGGGAAAAGGCAGGCGCCCCGGCTATTCGTCAGGGCTGCCCGTCGGGTTGCACCCCGGCGCTCATGGCCAAAGCAAGATCATACGCCTCCCTCAGCGAACTGGGGTCTGCGATGCCCTGCCCGGCGATATCGAACGCGGTGCCGTGGTCTACGCTGGTGCGTACGAATGGCAAGCCGACCGTGACATTCACACCATGATCGACGCCCAGGTACTTGACGGGAATCAGGCCCTGGTCATGGTATTGCGCCACCACGATATCGAACTCGCCCCGGCGTGCTCGCATGAAGATGGTGTCGCCCGGCCAGGGGCCGGAGGCATCGATGCCTTCAGTCCGGGCCTGGGCGATGGCGGGCGCGATGACCCGGATCTCCTCGTGCCCGAATTTGCCATCCTCGCCTGCATGGGGGTTCAGGCCGGCCACGGCAATCCGTGGGCGGGCGATGCCCGCCCCAAGGCAGGCCCGGTGCGCCAGTCGCAGGGTCTCGAGCTCGGTGTCGAGGGTAATCAGGCGGCTTACCTCGGAAAGGGCGACATGGATGGTGACCAGAATGACGCGCAGTTCCCGGTTGGCCAGCATCATGGCGTAATGCGTCGTGCCTGTGCGTTCGGCCAGGATTTCCGTGTGGCCCGGGAAATCGGCGCCGCCCGCCTGCATGGCCGCCTTGTTCAGTGGCGCGGTGACGATGGCGCGAAGGCGTCCTTCCTTGGCGTCGTCAATCGCGTGGCAGAGGTATTCATAGGCGCCACGGCCGGCCCGGGCGTCGATCTTCCCTGGCGGAAGGTCCGCCGGCAGGGGCGACCAGCGGTTCAGCACCTGGATGACACCCGGATCGGCACGCGCCTCACTCAGGTCTTGAATGGGTTCGATGCGCGTGTGGTCCTGCAGCCTCAGTCGCCGGGCGGTGTTTTCGAGTATGCCGGCATCGCCATAGACGACCGCAGGGTAGGGCAGGCCTTGTGAGAACATCTTCACGATGATCTCGGGCCCTATCCCCGCGGCATCGCCCATGGTGATGCCCAAAGGGGCGGCGGAGCGCCCCGTGGTGTGCGCCTTCATCAGTCGTCAGAGCACTTCGGTCGCATAATCCGCCAGGCGGGAACGCTCACCCCGCTGCAGCGTGATGTGCCCGGCATGCGGCCAGCCCTTGAAGCGATCGACCACGTAGGTCAGCCCCGAGCTGCCCTCCGTGAGATAAGGAGTGTCGATCTGGGCGATGTTGCCCAGGCAGACGATCTTGGTGCCGGGGCCGGCGCGAGTCACCAGTGTCTTCATCTGCTTGGGCGTGAGATTCTGCGCCTCGTCGATGATCAGGAACTTGTTCAGGAAAGTGCGGCCCCGCATGAAGTTCATCGACTTGACCTTGATGCGGGAGCGGATCAGTTCCATGGTGGAATTCTTGGTCCACTCCTGCCCCTGGTTGTTGTTGCCGGGTGCGATGTCGTGACTGGCGCCAAGGTGCAGGACTTCGAGGTTGTCCTCGAGCGCGCCCATCCAGGGCAGCATTTTCTCTTCCTCGGTGCCGGGCAGAAAACCAATGTCGTCCCCGACGGGGACAGTGGCGCGAGTGATGATGATTTCGTTGTAGCGCTTGGTCTCAAGCGTCTGGGTGAGGGCGGCGGCCAGGGCCAGCAGGGTCTTTCCCGTGCCTGCTTGCCCCAGCAGCGACACGAAATCGCACTCCGGGTTCATCAGCAGGTTGAGCGCGAAATTCTGCTCCCGGTTGCGGGCGGTGATGCCCCAGACGCTGTTCTTGCCGTGGCTGTAGTCGCGCAGGGTGGCCAGCACGGCGCTCTTTCCGCTGACCTCCTTGACCTGTGCGTACAACGGCAGCTCGCCTTCGAAGTAGACGAACTCATTGACAATGAATTCGCTGCACAGCGGTCCTTTGATCCGGTAGTAGGTGGTGCCCCCTTGCTGCCAGGACTCGACATCCTTGCCGTGCTTGGTCCAGAAGTTCTCCGGCAAGGGCAGGACGCCGTCGTACAGCAGATCGGAGTCGTCCAGAACCTGGTCGTTCAGGTAGTCTTCGGCATGCATGCCCAGCGAACGCGCCTTGAGCCGCATGTTGATGTCCTTGGTCACCAAAATGACCTGGCGCTTTGCGTAAACGCCTTGCAGCGCGTGGACGACATGGAGGATGACATTGTCCGCTTTGCCAAGCGGCAATTCGATGGGCAGGCTGGCGTGTAGCGCGGTCGTCTGGAAGTGCAGCGTTCCCAGCGCTTCCTGATTGCCCAGGCTGTCCAGGGGCACGCCATCTTCGATCCGGCCGGCTTCTGCGACCAGGCCATCGAGGAAGCGGCTGACCTGGCGGGCGTTGCGGGCCACTTCCGACATGCCTTTCTTTTGATGGTCGAGCTCTTCCAGCACGATCATCGGCAGGAAGATGTCATGCTCTTCGAATTTGAACAAGGAGTTGGAGTCGTGCAGCAGAACATTGGTGTCCAGCACGAATAATTTGCGCTTGGACACCGGCAGGCGCGTCCGCTTCTTGTTGCGCGACCCGCTCACGACGGAAAGTCGCGCAGGGTCGCTGGCCGGGGCGGCGGGAGCCGTTTCCGGTGCTTTCGCTTGCTTGGCGCTGGGGGCAGGCGGTTCTTGCAGGGCGATGGGCTCCGGCAAGGTTTCGTGTTCGGAAAGCAAGGCGCCCATGCGGGAAGGCGGCTTCGGTAACGGCATAGAGAGTGTGCTCCTGTGCAGTGTGAGTCGTTGGGCAGGCGACGGCCGGGCCTGGCTACTGCGCGTGTCCGAGCAGTGCCTGCAGTACGGCGTCTACATGGCCGGGCACCCGCAACCCGCGCCATTCCTGTACCAGCACGCCCTCGGGATTGATGAGGAAAGTGCTGCGTTCGATACCACGTACCTGTTTACCGTACATGTTTTTCATTTTCATGACCCCGAACAGCTCGCAGAGTGTTTCGGCTTCGTCGGAAATCAGCGGGAAAGGCAGGCCCTGTTTTTCCGTGAAATTGGCGTGGGAGCGCAGTGTATCGCGCGACACGCCGATCACATTGCACTCGGCATTCAGGAATTCTTTGTAATGATCGCGGAAATCCTGCGCTTCGGTCGTGCAGCCCGGCGTGTTGTCCTTCGGGTAGAAATACAGCACGGTCCAGCGGCCGCGAAGGGCATCAGTGCTGATATCGCCTTGTGTGCTCTTGGCGACGAAATCCGGCAGGGGGTGTCCGACGGTGACGTGGTTCATTCAGGGCTCCAGGGGCAGGAGGGCGGCAATCACGCGCCGGCCTTCCGCCATCAAGATGTTGTAGGTTCGGGCAGCGGCCTGCGTGCTCATGGCTTCGACGCCGATGCCCAGCGAGATCAGTTCTTGGGTGACTCGGGCGGGCAGGAAATGCTGGTCGCGACCAGTGCCCACGAGCAGGATTTCGGGGGCCTGGGGCGGCCGTTGTGCCGGTGCCTCGTCGAGGAAGGCCAAAGGGTCCGCTTTCCGGCTGTCGCCAATGCCGGCGGCCAGGCGCAGTAGCGAGGCGGTGATGTCGGAGACGCTGCGGGCGTCCCAGCGCGAAACCGAGCCCTCGGGGCCAAAGAAAACGGCGTGCTGGTAGGAGACGGCGTTGATTTCGATGTAGTCGGTGCCGTAAGCGGTGACGGTATTGAAGGCCGGGTTGGATTCGACTTGCAGTTGCACTAATAACACTCCTGATGTCATCCCGATCATAGCTCAATCCGGTTGTGGCAAGCGCGCCCCATTCTTGGGGGTGACCCGCTTTCACCTGTATCCCCGATCGTTTACACTAGCAGGTTCTGTGCACTTTGCGGGTTGCGCCTAGGCCAGACCGTGATTTTTTCCGCGACCAAGCGATGAGCCGTTGAAGTTTTCCGCCGTTAAACCCCAAGGATTCACCATGACGAATTTTCCCCGCATAGAGCGCCTTCCTCCGTATGTGTTCAACATCACCGGCGAGCTGAAGATGGCGGCGCGACGGCGCGGCGAGGATATCATCGATATGTCCATGGGCAATCCGGATGGCGCCACGCCCAAGCACATCGTGGACAAGCTCATCGAGGCGGCGGGCCGGCCCGATACGCACGGCTATTCGGTTTCCAAGGGCATTCCGCGCCTGCGCAAGGCCATCACCAGTTGGTACAAGCGCCGCTACGATGTCGATCTCGATCCCGACAGCGAGGCGATCGTCACCATCGGCTCCAAAGAGGGCCTGGCTCACCTGATGCTGGCCACCCTCGATCGCGGCGACACCGTGCTGGTGCCCAATCCCAGCTATCCCATCCATATCTATGGGGCGGTGATCGCCGGCGCGAACATCCGGTCGGTGCCCATGGTGCCCGGCCTGGATTTCTTCGAGGAAATCGAGCGGGCCGTGCGCGAGAGCATCCCCAAGCCCAAGATGATGATTCTCGGTTTCCCGAGCAATCCCACCGCCCAGTGCGTCGACATGTCGTTTTTCGAGCGCATCGTGGCGCTGGCCCGCGAGCATGGGATCCTGGTGGTGCATGATCTGGCCTATGCAGACATCACCTTCGACGGCTATGTGGCCCCCTCCATCATGCAGGTGCCGGGCGCCCGCGATGTCGCGGTCGAGTTCTTCACGATGAGCAAGAGCTACAACATGGCTGGCTGGCGCATCGGGTTCATGGTCGGCAACCGCGACCTGGTCAATGCCCTTGCCCGCATCAAGAGCTATCACGACTACGGTACCTTCACCCCTATCCAGGTGGCCGCCATCGCGGCGCTGGAAGGGCCGCAGGATTGCGTGGCGCATGTGGTCGAGCAATACCGCAACCGCCGCGACGTGCTCACCAAGGGTCTGCACGAGGCTGGCTGGATGGTCGACGTGCCCAAGGCGTCCATGTACATCTGGGCCAAGATTCCCGAGGCCTACAGCAAGATGGGCTCTCTGGAGTTTTCCAAGAAGCTTCTTTCCGAGGCCAAGGTCGCGGTATCGCCGGGTGTCGGCTTTGGCGAATACGGCGACGGCTATGTGCGCTTCGCCCTGATTGAAAACGAACAGCGTATCCGGCAGGCGGTGCGCGGTATCAAGGATATGTTCCGCAAGGACGGATTGGTCAAATGAGCAGTAACCCCCCCATCAAGGTCGGCCTTCTGGGCCTGGGAGTCGTCGGCGGCGGAACCTGGAAGGTTCTGACCCACAACGCAGAAGAAATCGCACGCCGCGCAGGCCGCCGTATCGAGGTCGTGGCGGTCGCCGTGCGCGATGTCGAAAAGGCTCGCCAGCTCGTGGGCGACGGTGTGCAGATCACGCGTGACGGCTTCGAGGTCGTGCGGCGCCCCGACATCGATATCGTCGTCGAGCTGATCGGGGGCGACACGCTGGCCCGCGATCTGGTCATGGAAGCCATTGCCCAGGGCAAACACGTCGTGACTGCCAACAAGGCCTTGCTGGCCAAGCATGGCAACGAGGTCTTTGCCGCGGCGCATGCCAAGGGGCTCATGGTGGCCTTCGAAGCCGCTGTGGCGGGTGGCGTGCCCATCATCAAGGCCATACGCGAAGGTTTGACGGCCAACCGCATCCAGTGGCTGGCCGGGATCATCAACGGCACGACCAACTTCATCCTGTCCGAAATGCGCCAGCGCGGGCTGCCGTTTGCCGAAGTCCTGGCAGAAGCTCAGCGCCTGGGCTATGCCGAAGCCGATCCCACTTTCGATATCGAAGGCGTCGATGCGGCGCACAAGCTGACCCTGCTGGCGTCCATTGCCTTCGGCATTCCGGTGCAGTTCGGCAAGGCTTATATCGAAGGCATTTCCAGCCTGGCCAGCGAAGACATCGAACATGCCGAGCGCCTGGGCTACCGCATCAAGCTGCTGGGCATCACGCGCCGGCGCGACGACGGCATCGAGCTGCGCGTTCATCCGACGCTCGTGCCCATGGAGCGGCTGCTGGCCAGCGTCGAGGGCGCCATGAACGCGGTACAGGTCTATGGCGATGCCGTGGGTGCGACCTTGTATTACGGTCAGGGTGCGGGTGAGTTGCCGACCGCCTCCGCCGTCGTCGCCGATCTCGTCGATGTCACGCGCCTGCAGACGGCCGATCCTGACCACCGCGTGCCTGTGCTGGCCTTCCAGCCCGACGCCCTGTCCGACACGCCCATCCTGCCGATGTCCCAGGTCAGGTCGTCGTATTACCTGCGCTTGCGCGTCGATGACCGTCCCGGCGTATTGGCCGATCTCGCCCGCGTTCTGGCCGATCACGATATTTCCATCGGGTCCATGTTCCAGGATCCGCACGGTTCCAATGATGCGGACATCATCTTCCTGTCCCATCAGGCCCTCGAGGGCGCGGTCGACGCGGCGATAGCCAAGATCCAGACCTTGCCCTTCGTCAAATCCAAGGTCACGCGCCTGCGCGTGGAAAGCCTCCTATGAAATACCGTTCGACCCGGGGCGGCATGTCGCCCCTGCCTTTCTCCGATATCCTGCTCGAGGGCCTGGCCCCGGATGGCGGCCTGGCCATGCCCGAGTCGTTGCCGCAGGTCGATGCCCAGACGCTGGAATCCTGGCGTACCCTCAGCTACCCGGCCCTTGCGGCCGAGGTGCTGGGCCTGTTCATCGACGACATCCCCAAGGCTGAACTGGGTCGCCTGGCGCATGCCGCCTATCGTCCCGATGTCTTCGATGCGCCGGATATCGTGCCGCTCAAGCCTTTGTCGGACGGCCTGACCTTGCTCGGGCTTTCCCAAGGCCCGACGCTGGCCTTCAAGGACATGGCCATGCAGTTCCTCGGGCAGGTCTTCGAGTATGTGCTGGCACAGCGCAACGCAACCTTGAACATCCTGGGAGCGACCTCCGGCGATACCGGCTCGGCGGCCGAATACGCCCTGCGCGGCAAGCGCGGCATTTCCGTCTTCATGCTTTCGCCCCACGGCCGCATGAGCGAGTTCCAGCGCGCGCAGATGTACTCCCTGCAGGACCCCAACATCCATAACCTGGCGGTAAAAGGGGTATTCGACGAGTGCCAGGATATCGTCAAATCCCTGTCCGGCGACCTGGCCTTCAAGGCCAGCCACAATCTGGGCGCGGTCAATTCCATCAACTGGGCGCGTATCGCCGCCCAGGTGGTGTACTACTTCTGGGGCTGGTTGCGCATCACTTCCGCACCCGGTCAGCAGGTTTCGTTCGCCGTGCCCTCGGGTAATTTTGGCAACATCCTTTCGGGCCATATCGCACGCTCCATGGGGCTGCCCATCCGTCGCCTGGTGCTGGCCACCAACGAGAACAACGTGCTCGAAGAGTTCTTCCGCACGGGCATTTATCGTCCTCGTTCGGCCGCAGAAACCCATGCGACGTCCAGCCCGTCCATGGATATCTCCCGCGCTTCCAATTTCGAACGTTTCGTTTTCGACCTCGTCGGGCAGGATCCCGCCAAGGTGCGCGAGCTGTGGGCGCAACTGGCGGAGAAAGGAGAGTTCGACCTCAGCCATCTCAAGCCGCTGTTCGAATCGCGCTATGGCTTCGTTGGGGGGCAGAGCTCGCATGCCGATCGCTTGCGGACCATCCGCGAGGTCTACGAAAAGACCGGCGTACTCATCGATCCGCATACGGCCGACGGCGTCAAGGTGGCGGCGCACTACGTCGAGCCCGGCGTTCCCATGCTGGTGCTCGAAACGGCCCTGCCGGCCAAGTTCAGCGAGACCATCCTGGAAGCCATCGGCAAGCCGGCCGAGCCGCCAGCGCATCTGCGCGACCTGGCCCAAAGGCCGCAGCGCGTCGAAGTCATTGACTGCGACGCACAGGTGGTGCGACGCTATATCGAGCAGCACGCCGCCTGATTTCCGCATCGCGTGGTTGGCGTCGTGCAAACAGTACAGGAGCCATGCCATGTCGAACGAGTTCAGGCGTGTCAGCCTGCTGGGTGCCCCGACGGATGTCGGGGCCGGCCGCCCCGGCGCCAGCATGGGGCCACAAGCCATGCGGGTGGCGGGTTTGCGGGCCGCCCTCGAGCGGCAGGGGGTCGCCGTGGAAGATCTCGGCGATCTAGCAGGGCCCGGCAACCCGCAAGGGGAGGCCGAGGCGGGCTACCGTCACTTGAGCCAGGTGCAAGCTTGGGCCACGGCATTGCGTGATGCCGTGCATGCCGAACTGCGGCGCGGCCGCTTGCCGGTGACGCTGGGCGGCGATCACAGCCTGGCGATCGGATCCATCGGGGCGGTCGCCCGTCATTGCCGCGAGGCCGGGCGACCGCTGCGAGTGATCTGGCTCGATGCCCATGCCGATTTCAACACGCCCGCCACCTCTCCCACCGGCAATCTGCATGGCATGCCGGTTGCCTGCCTGTGCGGCCTGGGGCCGGATTCCCTCGTGTCCATGGCGGGCATGGTGCCTGCACTGGCCGCCCAGGAGATCCGCCAGATCGGCGTGCGCAGTGTCGACGCCCAGGAGAAGCAGCTGGTGCGCGACGCCGGGGTCGAGATCTACGATATGCGCCATCTCGATGAGGTCGGCATGCGCGCGACGATGGAACAGGCGTTGCGGGACGTCCGTCCCGACGTGCATCTGCATGTCAGTTTCGATGTCGATTTTCTCGATCCGGAAATCGCTCCAGGCGTACCGACCGCTGTGCGTGGCGGCCCGACCTATCGCGAGGCCCAACTGTGCATGGAGATGCTGGCGGACACGGGCTGCCTGGGGTCGCTCGATGTCGTCGAGCTCAATCCCGCGCTGGATGTGCGCAACCGCACGGCCGAGCTGGTCGTCGATCTCTTGGAAAGCCTGTTCGGCAAGAGCACGCTGATACGCTGAGCGGCGGGCTGAGCCGTCAGCCTTCCTTGGGGTTCACAGCCAGCTTTGCGGCGCGCAGGCCGCTGCGCACTGCGCCCTCCAGCACCCCGGGGTAACCGGTGTCCGTGTAATCCCCGGCGAGGAAAACGCGTGGCCACCGTGTGGCATTGTCTGGCCGTGACAGCCCTGGCAGGGCGGCGAATGTGGCGCGCTTTTCCACAATCAGTTCGTAGCCGGCGACAGCCGGCATTGGGCCGAAGCGCCGCGTCTGTTCAGAGACTTGCTCAACGATGGCGGCGAAGACGGCTTCGGATGGGTGTCGGGCCAGTTCGCGCGCGTCGCTGACGACCACGGCCAGCATGGGTGGGGAATACCGATCCGCCAGGAAGGCATTGCGGTGGAACAGCCACTGTCCGAAATGCAGTCTGGCCCGATCTTCATTCAGCATCAGCATGGCGCCGGGCACGCGCCACGGGCGCTCGAGCCGCAGCCAGAGTGTTGCGATGGGGCGATATTCAAAACCGTCCAGTTGCTGCGCGAGCAAGGTCGAAGAGGGCAGGCCACGGATCAACCTCGCCGCCGACGATGCGCCGGTGGCAAGGATGGCGGCGTCGAACCGTTGACCGTCGACGAACGTGCAGCCGGTTTGCACCCCCAGCTCTCTGACTGCGTGGCCCGGGCGCATGGTGACGCCCCGGGGCAGGCGTTCGGGCCACAGACGGCTGAGATCCACGCGAGGAATCAGCACTCGGGAATGCGACGCACTCCCTTGCAGGCTGTCGCGCAGCACCGAGGCCATGAGGGTCGCGCTGGCCTGCTCGGGTGCGGTGTTGAGTGCGGCAAGGCAAAGTGGGTGCCAGAATTGGCGTTGGACCGCTTCCGATTGCCCGTGGCCGTTCAGCCAGTCCGAAACGCTGAGACGTGGATCCACGTGCCAGCCTTCGCGGCGCAGACGGGCCGCAAAGGCGATCAACTGCCCTTTCTCGGCCCAGGAAAGACCTCGGGCGCCCAGTACGCCTGCGATCAGATGCAGCGGTGAGGGCAGGGAAGGCAGCCGCAGCGCGAACTGCCCGTTGGCGCTGCAGAGCCTCAATGGCTCCTCGTGGAGGACGTGTTCGCGAACGATGCCCAGGGTCTCCAGCAAGGCCAGGGTGTCGTGGTAGGCCCCGAGAAGAATGTGCTGTCCGTTGTCGATGTCGGCGGCCAGGCGGGCGGAATGTACGCGCCGCGCCCTGCCGCCCGCGGTGCGCGCGGCTTCGAATACTGTGACATCATGCCCCTTCCGGTCGAGGTGGACGGCGGCGCTCAGGCCGGCCCAGCCCCCACCGATCACGGCAATTCTCATGCCCCGATGCGCCGGGCCAATCCCCGGCCTGAGCTGATCCAGGTCTTCCAGGCCAGCCACAGCTTGCGTATGGGCGTCAGCGATATGCGTTGATCCAGCACCTGCCAGTTGTCGCGTTCGATTTCATTGAGCAGGGCATGGTAGATGGCTGCCATGGCCAGGCCGGGCCGCTGCGCGCGTCGATCGACCTCTGGCAGGAGACGCAGGGCTTCCCGATAATACTGCCTGGCGCGTTCCGTCTGGAAACGCATGAGCGCGACAAAGCGGTCGGAGTGCTGGCTGTTCAGTATTTCGGATGCCTTGACGTCGAAGCGCTGCAGTTCGTCCATGGGCAGGTAAATCCGCCCACGGCGGGCATCGTCGCCAATATCCCGGATGATGTTGGTCAGTTGAAACGCCAGCCCCAGCTTGTCGGCGTACTGCAAGGTTGCGGGGTCGGAATAGCCAAATATGCCGACCGACAGCTCTCCCACCACGCCCGCCGCATGCCAGCAATATTTGCGCAGGCCCGGCCAGTCGAGGTAACGGCTCTGGTCGAGATCCATTTCCATGCCCTGGATGACGGCATGCATGCGTTCGGCAGTGATCCGGCAGGGCTGTATGTGCGGAGCCAGCGCCTGCATCACGGGGTGTTCGGCATGGCCCGTGAAAAGCGCATCGACCTGGGTGTGCCACCAGGCGAGCTTGACCCGGGCCAGGGACGGATCGGAACACTCGTCGACCACGTCGTCCACTTCGCGGCAGAAGGCATACAAAGCGGTGATCGCCCGCCGGCGTTCGGGGGGCAGGAACAGAAAGGCGTAGTAGAAGCTCGAGCCGCTTTGTACGGCCTTATTCTGACAATATTCGTCCGGGGTCATGCGAGGGTTCGGGTTCGGTTTTGGTTGCTGCGGGTTTCGGCCGGCTCAGGGCGCGCCATGTCAGCAGCAGCCAATCCATGGTGGCCAGCGTCGGGCGCTTTGCAAAGATGTCGTAGTGTAGCCGCTCCAGCCGCTCCAGAATTCGCAGGCCGCCATGAACCACCATGCGCAGTTCGAGTCCGATCCGTCCCGGAAGCCGCCAGGCCAGCTCCAGCCCCTGCCGCAGCAGTTGGCGCGCCTGGCCGGCCAGTTCGTCCATCATGGCTTGCCATGCCGTGCTCCAGCGTCCCTGCGCGATGTCGTCTTCGTCGACCCCATGGTGCGCCAGCATGTCCAGCGGGATGTAGATGCGGTTCTTGCGCCAGTCGAGCGCTACGTCCTGCCAGAAGTTCACCAGTTGCAAGCCCGTGCACAGGGCATTCGAGTCGGCGATGTTGCGGGGATCGGCGGCGCCATACAGGTGCAGCATGAGCAATCCAACCGGGTTGGCAGAACGGGAACAGTAATCGAGCAGGGCGTCGCCCGAGGGGTAGCGATTCATGACGACATCCTGTTCGAAGGCCGACAGCAAGTCCCGAAACGCGTGTATCGGCAGGCTGAATGCCTGGATCGTCTGCGCGAGCGGGTGAAATATGGGGTAGCGTGGGTCGCCGGCGGGCAGGTTCAGTTCGCCGTTTTCGATCTGATCCAGGGCCGCCCTGTAGCCGGCCAGTTGCGCGAGCCGCTGGTTGGGCAGGGCCTGGCCCTCGTCGGCAATGTCATCCGCGCTGCGGGCAAAATAATAGATGTGCTTGACTGGCGCTCGAAGTTCTCGAGGGAGCAACAGGGATGCGACGGGGAAGTTTTCGTAGTGATCGACGGCCATGGTGTGCATGATGCCCTGGGGCGATGGCCGCGGGTTTGCGTCTGCGCCGGGCTGGGCTGGGCTTGCTGTAGGGTGAAAAAAATCCCGGGCCCGGTTTCACTCGGGCGCGAGACTTGGATTAGACTCATGCCATCAGGGGAGAGTTATGCCACGTCCTATTACGGCGACAATCTCGTTGCCGGCTTTACGTCACAACCTGGCTCAAACCGCCAGGCAATTCCACAGTCCGTCCCGAGCCGTGCCCAGCATCTGGGCGGTCATCAAGGCCAATGCCTATGGGCATGGGATCATCAATGCAGTCCAGGCCTTCGGCCAGGCCGACGGCCTGGCGATGCTCGACCTGCATGAGGCCATTCTGTGCCGCGAGGCGGGTTGGGAGGCTCCCATCCTGTTGCTAGAGGGCTTCTTCGAGCCATCCGATCTCAAAGAGATCGAGCATTATAGTTTAACGGCCACCGTCCATCATGCGGAGCAACTGGCCATGCTGGCCCGCGCACGCGTCGCGAGCCCCCTTGATATCTACCTCAAGCTCAATACCGGCATGAATCGGCTGGGTTTCGATCCGGCGGACTATCGGCGTGCGTTCGAGCGCGCTGTGGCCTTGCAGCAGGACGGCGTCGTGGGCGCCGTGGGCAAGATGACTCATTTCGCCAGGGCTGATGACAGCCCCGACGTGACCGCCGCGCAGATCGATCTCTTCAACGAGGCCGTTGCCGGCTTGCAGGGCCCGGCCAGTGTCTGCAACTCGGCCGGAGCCTTCACGCCCGACCTCTGGCAGGCGGTGGATCCCGGGTCGCCCCAGTGGGTTCGCCCCGGAATCTGCCTTTACGGCGCGTCCCCCTTTGCACAGCGCACCGCCAGCGACATGGGTTTGCTCCCCGCCATGACCTTGCGTTCACAGATCATCTCCGTCCGCGACATCCCGGTCGGCGCGGGGGTGGGGTACGGCCACATGTTCACGGCGTCGCGGCCCATGCGCATCGGTGTGGTGGCCTGCGGCTACGCCGATGGCTATCCCCGCCATGCGCCCAACGGTACCCCGGTCAGCGTGGACGGCGTCCGTACGCGTCTGGTCGGGCGCGTCTCCATGGACATGCTCATTGTCGACTTAGACCCTGTCCCCGGTGCGCATGTGGGCTCGGACGTCGTCCTGTGGGGCGCGGGCGGGCCGTCGGTCGACGAAGTCGCCATGGCATCCGGAACCATCGGTTATGAATTATTATGCGCCGTGGCGCCCAGGGTGCCCAAGGTTGTGGACGGGTTCGAGATGCCAGAGGATGAATCGTGAAAAACAAATGTGTATTGGTCACCGGGGCCACCAAGGGAATCGGCTGGGCGATCAGCCAGCGGTTGGCTGATCTTGGCTGCCACGTCGTCGGTTTGGCGCGCAATACCCAGGAAATCGATTTTCCCGGCTACCTGTACTCCTGTGACTTGAGCAATGCCGGCGAAACCGAGGACATTCTGCGTGTGATCCGCGAAAAATATCCGGTCGACGCCATCGTGAACAATGTCGGCGTGGTCAAGCCCGAGCCCTTGGGTGAGGTCGATCTGGCGTCGCTCTACAGCGTGTTCGACCTGAATGTGCGGGTCGCCGTTCAGGTGACGCAGGCTTTCGTGGCCTCCATGAAGGCGCGCCAGGACGGACGCATCATCAACATCTGCAGCCGGGCAGTATTCGGGTCGGCGGACCGCACCAGTTATTCCGCAGCCAAGAGCGCCCTCATCGGCTGCACACGCACCTGGGCCCTGGAGCTTGCCGAGTACGGCATCACGGTGAACGCCGTGGCACCCGGCCCCATCGAGACCGAACTTTTCCGTACCGACCATCCGGCCGGCAGCGAGGCCGAGAAAAAAGCGCTGGCCTCCATCCCCATGCGGCGCCTGGGCCAACCCTCCGACGTGGCCGCTGCCGTCACCTTCCTGCTGTCGCCTGAAGCCGGCTACATCACCGGCCAAGTCCTGGGTGTGGATGGCGGTGGCAGCCTGGCCGGCCGTTGAGCCATGGCGAAAGTCCGGACTTCCTACGTCTGCAGCGAATGCGGCGGCCGTTGCGCCAAATGGGAGGGAAAATGCCCGCATTGCCATGCCTGGAACACCCTGACCGAATCCGTCGAGGCCGCATCCGCCTCGCACAGATTCGCGCCGCTGGCGGCGGCCAGCCCGGTGCGCAGCCTGGCCGAGATCGAGGCGCGCGAACAGCCGCGCCAGCCGTCAGGGATCCCGGAATTCGATCGTGTTCTCGGGGGAGGCCTGGTGGCAGGGGCCGTGGTGCTCATCGGTGGCGACCCGGGCATCGGCAAGTCCACATTGCTGTTGCAGGCCCTTGCGTCGCTGTCCAATGTCGTCCCGGTCCTTTACGTTACGGGTGAGGAGTCGGCCGAGCAGGTGGCGCTCAGGGCGCGCCGGCTCGAACTGGCCACCGGCGATGTCAATCTGCTGGCGGAGATCCGGCTCGAATCCATCATCGCGGCCCTGACCGAGCAAAAGCCGGCGGTCGCCGTCATCGACTCGATCCAGACGCTGTATTCCGGCGAACTGACTGCCGCCCCCGGCTCGGTATCCCAGGTGCGCGAGTGCGCCGCGCAACTGACACGCATCGCCAAACAGACGGGAATCACGATGGTGTTCATCGGGCACGTCACCAAGGATGGTGCCTTGGCCGGCCCGCGCGTGCTCGAGCACATCGTGGACACCGTGCTGTACTTCGAAGGGGACACGCATTCCTCGTTCCGGCTGATCCGCGCGTTCAAGAACCGTTTTGGGGCGGTCAACGAGCTGGGCGTGTTTGCCATGACGGATCGGGGATTGCGGGGGGTCAGCAACCCGTCGGCACTGTTTCTGTCCCAGCACGACAGCGATGTGGCGGGTTCTTGCGTCATGGCTACCCAGGAAGGCACCCGGCCCCTGCTGGTCGAGATCCAGGCCCTGGTGGATGCTTCGCATTCGCCCAGCCCGCGCCGCCTGACCGTGGGGCTGGAAGGCAACCGGCTGGCCATGCTGCTGGCGGTGCTGCATCGGCATGCGGGGGTTGCCACGTTCGATCAGGATGTTTTTGTCAATGCGGTGGGGGGCGTGAAGATCGTCGAGCCTGCGGCGGATCTGCCCGTGCTGCTGGCCATTCTGTCCTCATTGCGCGGCAAGCCTCTGCCCAAGGGCATGGTGGTGTTCGGCGAGGTTGGCCTTGCCGGTGAAATCCGGCCTGCCCCGCGGGGCCAGGAGCGTCTCAAGGAGGCGGCCAAGCTGGGTTTCAATGTGGCTCTGATACCCAAGGCCAACGCGCCCCGCCAGCCGATCGAAGGCCTGGAAGTCTGGGCGGTCGATCGTGTCGACGCTGCCATTGCGCGATTGCGCTGAAGTCGTTCCGGCCGCCAGCGCGGCCGTTGGAAACCCTGCGGTTGGTGAGATCCCATGAATTGGTTTCAGTTTTTCATTCCGGGGCTGAGGGCCCTGCAACGTGATGCGCGAACCGGCGAGATGCGCCTGTTGGCGATGGCCTTGGTGATTGCCGTGGCGGCGGTCGCCAGTGTGGGGTTTCTTGCCGACCGCATCAGTCGCGCGCTGGATCGCAATTCCGCCCAGGTTCTGGGTGCGGATCTGGTGCTTCAGGGCAGCGAGCCGGCCGGCGAGACGGTGGTCGATCAGGCGCGCCGCCTGGGTTTGCAGACGGCGCGGACGGTGCAATTTCCATCCATGGTCAGTACGCCGGAGCACTCCCAATTGGTCTCGCTCAAGGCGGTCGACCCAGGCTATCCCTTGCGAGGCAGCTTGCGCACCGCGCCCGCGCCGGGGGAGCCCGATGCGTCGGCGCCAGGGGTGCCCGGTCCGGGCACTGTATGGGTCGATCCGCAGGTTCTTTCTCAGATGAGCCTGAAGCCCGGCGACATGCTGCAGGTCGGCGATCTGGACTTGAAAATCGCCCGGGTCATCACGCTCGAGCCCGACCGCTCGGTCCAGTTCGTAAACGTCGCGCCGCGTGCGTTGATCAACCGGTCCGATCTGCCGGCAACCGGTCTGCTTGGTCCAGCCAGCCGCGCCAGTCACGCCCTGCTGGTTGCGGGGCCTGACGATGCGGTGCGCCAATTCCGGACCTGGCTGGAATCCAGGCTGGCGCGGGGCGAGCAACTGGCCACCATGGACTCGGCCCGGCCCGAGATCACCGGCTCTCTCAAGCGGGGTCATCAGTTCATGATCCTGGTGGCTCTGCTTGCCGTCATGATCGCGGCGGTCGCCGTCGGTCTGGCCACGCGGCAACTGGCAATACGCCATCGCGACGGCATCGCCGTCATGCGCTGCCTCGGTGCGACGCGTCGTCGGCTCGGCGCCATGATCGGAGTCGAGTTCGTGGCGTTGGCGCTGCTTGCTTCGGCCATGGGCGTGTGTATCGGGTTCGCCGTGCAGGGGGGGCTCGCCGGTCTCGTGGCCGGTTTCTTCGGCACTGCCTTGCCGTCCCCGGGATGGGGCCCTGCCTGGCAGGGGGGCGCCACCGGGCTCGTGCTGCTGCTTGGCTTTGCCTTGCCGCCATTGCTCACCCTGCGCGACGTGCCTCCGGCGAGGGTGCTGCGCCGCGACCTGGCCGGCCGGCAGGCTGCGCAATGGACGGGATGGACCGTGGGCATCGTCGTGTTCCTGTGTCTGTCGTGGTGGGTTTCGGGCGACGTGCTTCTGGGCGGCATCATTTCGGGCGGATTCCTGCTGGCCTTGCTGGTGTTTGCCGGCCTGGCATGGGTGCTGGTGAGCCTGCTGGATGCCGTCCGCCATCAAGCCTCCATGTCGGCGTCCTGGCGGTTTGCCGTGGGGGGGCTCGGGCGCCGCAAGGGGTTGGCCATCACGCAGGTCGGCGCTTTGGCCATCGGCCTGATGGCCTTGCTGTTGCTGGCTGTCGCCCGCAACGACCTGCTGGCGAGTTGGCGCGACACCTTGCCGGCCAACGCGCCCAACACCTTTCTCATCAATATTCAGCCCGATCAGCGCGAGGCCCTGCTGTCGGTGTTGAAGGCGGCCGACTTGGGCGAGACAGAGCTTGCGCCCATGGTGCGCGGCCGTCTTGTGGCGATCGATGGCCGGCCGGTGGATGGACGCTCTTATGACAGCGACCGGGCGCGTCGCCTGGTGGAACGCGAGTTCAATCTTTCCTATCTTGATGTTCTGCCGCGCAGCAACACGCTCAAACAGGGCCGCTGGCTCGATCTTTCAAAAAATGAAGTGTCGATCGAGACGGGCCTGGCGTCGACTCTGGGCATCAAGCAGGGCGATCGCCTGACTTTCGATGTCGCGGGGCAGGCTGTGGACGTGGACGTCACGAGCCTGCGCGATGTGCGCTGGGATTCCTTCGATGTCAATTTCTTTGCGCTTCTTACGGCCAAGGCCTTGCGCGATGCGCCGGCGACTTACATCACGGCTCTTTACTTGCCCCCGGACAAGTTGCCCCTCAAGCAGACATTGGTCCGCGACTTTCCCAACCTTACCGTTTTCGATGTGGGGGCGATCCTGGGGCAGGTCCAGCTCATCATCGATCAGGCGGTCAGGGCTGTCCAGCTATTGTTCCTGTTCACGCTCGCGGCGGGCGTCGTCGTCTTGTGCGCGGTGTTCTTCTCGACGCGCGATGAGCGTACGCATGAGGCCGCTATCCTTCGGGTTCTCGGGGCGAGCAACTCCGTGCTTGCCGGTGCCTTGCGGGTCGAGATGCTGCTGGTCGGCGTGGTGTCGGGTCTGCTCGCCGCCGCCGGTGCCGTTGCCGTGGCCTGGGTTCTTGCCCACGAGGTGTTCGAGTTTTCATTCACTTTGCCCTGGTGGCCCTGGCCCGCGGGCGCGTTGCTGGGAGCGGCTGTCGCCTATGGCGCAGGAGCCATCGCGCTCAGGGGGGTGCTGCGTTCTCCGCCGATGGCGACGTTGCGGGAGGTGGCGTGATGGCGGACGTTCGCGAACCGCAGGCCGGGATGCTGGAATTCGATGACGGCGCCATGTGCTACGCGCCGGATCTGGTGGCAGATCCCACCCCCGCGCTGTTCGATCCATCCAACCCAATGCTGGCCGCCCGGCCGGTGGGTGAAGGGGGGCGCCAGGCGGCCTGGTTCGTCTCCGGGGCCTTCGGGGACGCGGTCCTGAGGCATTATCGGCGGGGCGGCCTGATCGCCAGGTTGAGCCGTGACCGGTATGTCTGGACAGGTGCCGGCCATACCCGGTCATTTGCGGAATTCGCCCTGCTGGATCGGATGCATCGGCAGGGGCTGCCCGTTCCGCGTCCCGTCGCCGCCGCCTATTGGCGTCACGGACTCAGTTATCGCTGCGCCATCCTCGTGGCGCGACTGCCGGGCGTGCGGACGCTGGCGGGGGTGTTGGAAGCGTTTTCTCCTGAAGCCGTGGCGCACGCCATTCTGTCCATGCACGAGGCGGGGGTCTGGCATGCGGACTTGAACGCCTTCAATATCCTGATCGATGGGGCCGGCAAGGCGTGGCTGATCGATTTCGACCGGGGGCGGGCCGGGCCTTGCGTGGCGCAGGCTCAACGTGAAGCCAACCTGCTCCGCCTGCGGCGTTCGCTCGTCAAGGTGGCGGGCGGTCAGGGCGTCGAGAGCTGGGTGCGCATCCGGGATGAGTATTTCCGCCAGCTTGCCCAGATATAGGCGACATTGAGTGTAAAAAGGCTTTATGATCACGCCTTTTGGCATAGGCTGGCGTTTTTCATCGAGGGTGCGCCGCGAGGCTTTGCGTTGTTCGAGGAACGCCGAGGCGCCTGGCTGCGGGATTCGAATCGGATTTGGGAGAGCAGGGAATGGGTTTCAGTATGGCCGCCAGGCGTGCCGTGCTCGGGCTGGGTCTGGCGGTGGCGGCCGCGGCGTCCTGGGCGCAGAACAGGGTCGTCAACGTCTATAACTGGGCCGAATACACGGCGCCGGACACGATCCCGGGGTTCGAAAGGGCGACCGGCATCAAGGTGCGCTATGACGTCTACGACAGCAACGACACCCTGCAGGCCAAGCTCCTGACGGGCAAGTCGGGTTACGACGTGGTCGTGCCTTCCACGCACTATGCGGCACGTCAGCTCGAGGCAGGCATGTTCCTGAAGCTGGACAAGGCCCGGATGCCCAATCTCAAATACCTGGATCCGGACATCATGAAGCTGCTGGCGTCAGTGGATCCCGGCAACCAGTATCTCGTTCCCTGGGGCTACGGTACCAACGGCCTGGGTTACAACGTGACCAAGGTCAGGCAGATCATGGGGCAGCAGGCCCCCCTGGGCAGTTGGGACATGTTGTTCAAGCCGGAAAATGCCGCAAGGCTGAAATCCTGCGGCATCTCGATCCTGGACGAAGCCGCCCAGGTGTTCCCGGCTGTCCTGCATTATCTCGGCAAGGATCCGAACAGCACCAACCCGGACGATTACGAAGAGGCGCTTGCCTTGCTCATGAAAATCCGTCCGTACATCCGCCAGTTCAGTTCGTCGGGCTACATCGACGAGCTTGCCGCCGGCGATTTGTGCATGGTGTACGGGTTTTCGGGCGATGTCATGATTGCGCGCCATCGCGTCAAGGAGGCCCGCAAGCCCTACGAAGTGGACTACTACCTGCCCGAGGGCGGGGCGCCCGCCTGGTTCGACACCATGGCCATCCCCAGGGACGCGCCCCATCCGTCAGAGGCCATGGCGTTCATCAATTACATAGAAGATCCGCATGTCCATGCGGCCATCACCAATACCATGTTCTATCCCAACGCCAACAAGGAGACGCGCAAGTACGTGGACAAGGAAGTCGCCGAAAACCCCATGATCTATCCGCCTCCCGAGGTCGCTCGACAACTTTTCGTGATCAAATCTCCGCCGCTGCGCATTCTGCGTCTGCAGAACCGTTTGTGGGCCAAACTCAAGCTGGGACGGTAATCATGAATGACAATCGCCTTACTGTAGCCGGGGATCCGGACGAATTCGTGCGTGTCGAGGACGTCGTCAAGATTTTCGGCGACACAGTGGCCGTGCAATCGGTGAGCCTGTCGGTTCGCCGCAAAGAGATCTTTGCCTTGCTGGGCAGTTCCGGCAGCGGGAAGTCGACCTTGCTGCGCATGCTGGCGGGCTTCGAGGAACCCACCTCGGGTCGCATCTATCTCGATGACGAAGACATCACGGCTTTGCCGCCGCATCGGCGGCCGGTCAACATGATGTTCCAGTCCTATGCGCTGTTTCCGCACATGTCGGTCGAGGCTAACGTCGCTTTCGGCCTCAAGCAGGAGGGCGTGCCGAGGGCGGAGATCCATGAACGGGTCTTCGAGGCTCTGGATCTCGTGCAGATGGCGGGCTACGCGCGGCGCAAGCCGCATCAGCTTTCAGGTGGCCAGCAGCAGCGGGTGGCGCTCGCGCGCAGCCTGGTGAAGCGTCCCAAGCTGTTGCTGCTCGACGAGCCCATGTCGGCCCTGGACAAGCAAATCCGGCAGAAGACGCAGATCGAGCTGGTCAAGATCCTGGACCAGGTGGGGGTGACCTGCATCATGGTCACGCATGACCAGGACGAAGCCATGACCATGGCGCACCGTCTTGCCGTCATGTCGGACGGGCAGATCGTGCAATGCGGTACCCCGCACGATGTCTACGCATTTCCCAATACCCGTTTCGTCGCCAGCTTCATCGGCTCGACCAATCTGTTCACGGGGGCCATCACCGTCGACAAACCCGATCATGTCATGATCGAGTGCGCGCAACTGTCGCGGCCGCTGTATGTGAGCCATGGCATCAGCGAGCCCATGGGCATGGAGGTCCATGTCTCGATCCGTCCCGAAAACATCCGGGTGGGCCGTGAACAGCCCGAGCTAGAGTGCAATTGGGGGCACGGCATGGTCAGCCATGTGGCATGGATGGGCGGCTATGTCCGCTACCAGGTTCGTCTGGATTCCGGCACCCACGTCGAGGCAAGCGTCCCCTCCATGTTGCTCGGGCAGCCCGATGCCCCGGGCCTGCACGAAGAGGTCTACGTGAGCTGGTCCAACGAAGCCGCGACGGTGCTGGCATCATGAGGAAATTGGTCTTGAGCCGGCTGGTTCCGTCGGCGAACGCCCTGGCGATCATTCCGCCTTTCGTGTGGCTGGCCTTGTTCCTGCTCGTGCCATTCATCCTGGTGTTCAAGATCAGCTTTGCCGATCTGCGCTTCGGGATACCGCCTTACACGGCGCTGGCCGAGTTCAAGGACCAGATGCTTTCCATCCATCTGTATCTGGGAACCTACGCGCTGCTGTTCACGGACAGCCTGTATCTGTCCACCTACCTGAGCTCGGTCAAGATGGCGCTGATCACCACGGTCTGTTGCGCCCTCATCGGTTATCCCATGGCATACCACATCGCTCGCACGGAGCGGCCGGGACTGCGCAATCTGCTTCTGCTGGCGGTGATTCTGCCATTCTGGACCTCCCTGCTGTTGCGCGTATACGCCTGGGTGGGCATATTGCGCAACGACGGCTTGTTGAACAACGCCCTGATCTGGCTGGGCATCATCGACACGCCTCTGGAAATCTACCGTACCGATCTCGCGGTCTACATCGGGCTCGTCTACGCGTATCTGCCGTTCTTCGTATTGCCGCTTTATGCCAATCTGGTCAAGCTGGACAAACGATTGCTCGAGGCCGCCTTCGACCTGGGCGCGCGGCCCTGGCAGGCCTTCCTGAGCGTGACGCTGCCGTTGTCCATGCCAGGCGTGATCGCCGGAGCGATGCTGGTCTTCATTCCGACGGTCGGCGAATACGTCGTGCCGGAAATGCTGGGCGGGGCGGACACCCTGATGATGGGCCGGGTCATGTGGAATGAGTTCTTCAACAATACCGACTGGCCCATGGCGGCCGCGGTCACCTGCGTCATGGTGCTGTTGCTGCTGGTTCCGCTGATCATCTTCCAGTATTCGCAGTTGCGGCAGTTCGAGCGGCAGAAAAGGGGTGAGCGATGATCGGATCGAATCGCGGCTTCCGGGCTTTCGCCTTGTTCATCGGATACGGGTTTCTCTATATTCCCATCGTGTGTCTCATGGCGTTTTCCTTCAATGATTCGCCCATGATGACATCCTGGACCGGCTTTTCCTTCAAGTGGTATGCATCGCTTGCCAAGGATACGGCCTTGTTGAATGCCGCCTGGCTGTCGCTGAAGATCGCGGTCATGACGGCCACGGTCGCCGTGGTCCTGGGTACCTGGGCCGGCTACGTGCTGGTCCGCAAGGGGCGGTTCAAGGGGTTCGGACTGTATGTGGGCATGCTCAGCGCGCCGCTGGTCATTCCCGAAGTCGTCCTGGGCATATCGCTGCTGCTGATGTTCGTTGAGCTTCGCAACCTGCTGGGCTGGCCCTCTGGCAATGGTTCGTTCACCATCTGGGTCGGGCATGTGACCCTGTGCACGGCCTACGTCGCCGTGATCATCCAGTCGCGGATTCGGGATCTCGACCGTTCGCTTGAGGAAGCGGCTCTCGACCTCGGAGCCACGCCGCTTCGGGTGTTTTTCCTGGTGACCCTGCCGTTGATCGCTCCCGCACTGATCTCCGCTTGGCTTCTGGCTTTCACCCTGTCGCTCGATGATGTCGTCATCGCATCCTTCCTGTCGGGACCGGGGTATACAACCCTGCCCATGGAAGTGTTCTCGCGCGTGCGCCTGGGCGTCAAGCCCGAGGTCAACGCGCTGGCAACCTTGTTTATACTGATCGTAGGCGTTTGCGTGCTCGTGGCCGGACGCCTGCAGCAACGTGGAAAGAACTCATGACCCAAGAAGCAATCAGGCTGTACGGCCTGAAACGCTGCAGTACCTGTGTGAAGGCGGTGCGCTGGCTGGAGGCGCACGGCATCCCTTACGAGTTCACGGACTACCGTGATGATCCTGTCGCGCCCGAGCTCCTGCAAGCATGGGCACAGCAGGTGGGAGGGTGGGAAAAGCTCGTCAATCGGGCCTCCATGACGTGGCGCAATCTGCCTGCCGACCGCAAGGAGCCGGCCACCGTGCACGAATGGCAGGCGCTGGCGGCCGAGTTTCCCACGCTCATCAAGCGGCCTGTGATGGTTCGGCCGGACGGCGCGATCGATCTGGGCTTTTCAGAGAAGAAATACATCGAAATCTTGGGGTAAGCTCATGCTCACACAGCAGGAACTCAAACAGAACGTGGCCAGGGCCGCCGTCGAATACATACTTCCGCTCTTGCGGCCCGACGTCGTCATCGGTGTCGGCACGGGGTCCACGGCCGATCTGTTCATCGACGAGCTTGCGGCGCACAAAGACCGCTTTCGCGGGGCGGTGTCCAGCTCCGAACGCAGCTCCGAGCGCTTGCGCTCGCACGGCATCCAGGTGTTCGATCTCAATGATGTGCAGTCCATGCCTGTGTATGTCGACGGCGCGGACGAGATCGACGCCGGCTTGCACATGGTCAAGGGCGGAGGCGGTGCGCTGACGCGGGAAAAAATCGTGGCGTCAGTGGCCGAGCGTTTCGTGTGCATCGTCGATGAAAGCAAGCTCGTCCCCAGCCTCGGCCAATTCCCTTTGCCCGTCGAAGTCATTCCCATGGCGGCGGCGGCCGTGGCGCGGCAACTTGCCGCGCTGGGGGGGCAGCCCCGCCTGCGAGAGGGTTTCGTCACGGACAACGGCTGCCATATCCTGGATGTGGCAGGCTTGACCATCACCGACCCCGAGGCGCTCGAGGCGCAGATCAACAATATCGCGGGTGTGGTCACCTGCGGTCTGTTCGCCATCGCCGGGGCTGACGTGGCCCTGTTATCCACGCAAGGCGGCGTGCGACAGTTGCATGTCGATTCATGATTCTGTCATGGTTAGGCGCTAGGCTGGACAATTTCAATGGGCCGGTGCATATTTGAGTCAAGGTGCCGGGCCGTGTGTTGACGGCCCCGAATTCCGGAAACCCGTGCGTGGGGGCTGTTTCCTCCAATTTGCGTTGTCCCAAGGCTGATATGTCCGAGCATACCAACAAGCAGTTTTCATCCGATCTTGAAACCACCCGTTCCATGTTCCTGCAGATGGGAGGTCTGGTGGAATCCATGGTCCAGGATGCCATGGAAACCCTTATCGGCGGCGACTTGTCCCTGGTGGACAAGGTGCGTGAGCGTGAAAAAGAGGTCAACCGTCTGGAAGTCGAGATCGACGAACGGATCGGCCACCTGATCGCCCGCAACCAGCCGACCGCCATCGACCTGCGCCTGCTGCTGTCCATATCCAAGATGCTCACCGATATGGAACGCTGCGGCGACGAGGCCGAAAAAATCGCCAAGGTTGCCCGTCGCCTGCACGAGACCGAAGGCCGTTACATCCCGGTCGTGGAATTGCGCCACATGTCGAATTATGTGGTGGGCATGATCCACGACTCGCTCGACGCCTTCGCCCGCGAGGACGCCGTTCATGCGGCCCAGGTCGTTCGCAACGACAAAGAGGTCGACAAGGAATGGAAGGCCTCGCTGCGCCACATCATTACCTACATGATCGAAGATCCGCGCACAATCACGCGTTCAATCGATCTGATCTTCATCGCGCGCTCGCTGGAGCGCATCGGCGATCATGCCAAGAACATGGCCGAGAGGGTGATCTTCATGGTGCGTGGCGATGACGTGCGTCATACGGGCGTCAAGGCGACCGAGCGTGCCGCGCGGGGCGAAGCGGTCGTCGAAGAAGACGACGACCAGGACTGAGACAAATGAAAAACCCCGGCCTGGAAGCCGGGGTTTGTGTTTTGGGCTCGCGGTCGATCAGGCCGACGGCGGGACATAGCCCTGGGCTTCGATGTCGGCGCCTTCGAACAAGAAGCTTTCCATCTGTTGGGCCAGGTACTTGCGAGCGCGCGCGTCCGCAAGATTGAGGCGGTTTTCATTGACCAGGCGCGTCTGGGTTGCGACCCATTCGGCCCAGGCCTCTTTGGAAATGTTTTGCCAGATGCGTACCCCGAGCTCGCCGGGGTAGGGCGGGTAGTCCAGTCCTTCGGCTTCGCGCTTGAGTTTTGCGCAGTACACCATGCGTGCCATGAGAAACGTACCTCGAGCTAAAAAGTTGTGCAACGAGCCTATTGTACCTGCGACCGCCCGCCAGAGCGCAAACTCCACGTTCATGCCGTGGTCATGCCGTGCGCCGGGGTTCAGAGGCGCTTGATGAACACCAGGCTGTTGCGCGATCGGTTGTAATGCGCCTGGCGGGCTTTGGGCAGATCCGAGACCCCGCCCTGAACAAAGCCCCGCTTGATGAACCAGTGCGAGGTGCGCGTGGTCAGCACGAAAAGCCGTTTGGCTCCCATGGCCCTGGCTTTGGATTCCGTGTGCCGCAGCAGCATCTCGCCTTCGCCGGAGCCTTGCCATTCCGGGTGAACGATCAGGCAGGCCATTTCGGCCATGCCTTCCTCGAGGTAGGGGTTGAGCGCTACACAACCGTAGATGACGCCATCGTGCTCGAGGACGGTGAATTGCTCGACATCCCGTTCGATGACGGCCCGCCCGCGGGGGACCAGCGTGCCATCGGCCTCCAGGGGTTCGATGAGCTGGACAATGGCGCCGACATCGTCGACCGTGGCCGGGCGCAGATCGTCCAGGGTGTCTTCCACCACCATGGTGCCCACGCCGTCGTGGGTGAAGATTTCCAGCAGCACGCTGCCGTCCAGCGTATAGGGAACCAAATGGGCCCGGGCTACGCCGCGCTTGACTGCCAGCGACGCCTGCCCGAGGAAGGTGGCCGTGTCTTCGTCCAGTGTGCCGCCGGCAAGCAGGGCGTCGGCATCCGCGCGAGCCAGCTCGGTGTCGACAGAACCGTCTTCGAGCCGAACAGTGCGGCCTTGCGTCAGGAAGATCAGTTTCTCGGCGCGCAGCGCGACTGCCGCGCTGGTCGCGAGGTCTTCCATGGCCAGATTGAAGGCTTCGCCGGTGGGAGAAAAGCCCAAAGGCGACAGCAGCACGATCGCGCCCTGGTTCATCACGGCATTCAGGGCGTTGACGTCCAGCTTGCGCACCGCTCCGGTATGCTTGAAATCCACGCCGTCGATGATGCCGACGGGCCTTGCGGTCACGAAGTTGCCCGAAATGACCCGTATGTGCGAGTGCGACATGGGGGTGTTGGGCAAGCCCTGGCTGAACGACGCTTCGATATCCAGGCGGATTTCGCCCGCGGCTTCCTTGGCGCATTCAAGCGCTTCCGGGCTGGTGGGTTCGGTACCCCGCCCGAATTGCGTGCTGTAGCCTTTGAGCCGCAATTGCTCGTTGACCTGTGGCCTGGAGCCGTGGACCAGCACCAGCTTGACCCCCAGGGCCGACAGCAGGGAAAGGTCCTGGATCAGCGTGTTGAGCAGCCCGTCATAGACGAGTTCGCCTCCGAACGCGACGACGAAAGTCTTGCCGCGAAAGTCGTGGACGTAAGGCGCTACCTCGCGAAACCAACGCACGAACTGCGCGGGTGCGTATTCGGGGGCGTCCTGTGCGGACAACGTGTCGGCTTCGTTGGTGGCCATGGCGATGAGTGCGACTCCTGGTACGGTTAGAGCAAAATTATAATGACCGGTTATCAGTCCAACTGAAAATTCATGCAAAAGGTTGTCGATTTGTCGGAAAACAAACACAGTGACGCGTCGGACTCGCCTGCGTCATCCCCCCCGCGGCCGCGGGGGCCTGCCCCTGCCATCGTCTACCCGGAGGATCTGCCCGTCAGCGCCCGCCGGCAGGAGATCGCCGCCGCAATCCAGGCGAACCAGGTGGTGATCGTCTGCGGCGAGACCGGTTCCGGCAAAACCACGCAACTGCCCAAGATCTGCCTGGAGATGGGGCGGGGCCTGGACAAGATCATCGGCCATACGCAGCCTCGGCGTCTGGCGGCCACATCGGTTGCCAAGCGCATCGCGGAAGAGCTTGGCTCGGAGATCGGCGAATGGGTGGGCTACCAGATCCGGTTCAGCGACCGCAGCGGTCCCCGCTCTGCGATCAAGCTGATGACCGATGGCATTCTCCTGGCCGAATCCCAGCGCGATCCGCTCTTGCGGCGCTACGACACCATCATCATCGACGAGGCGCACGAGCGCAGCCTCAATATCGATTTTCTGCTGGGTTTCCTCAAGCAGTTGCTGCCCCGTCGGCGCGATCTCAAGCTCATCATCACCTCGGCCACCATCGATGCCGAGCGCTTTGCCAACCACTTCGGGCAGCCGGGGCGTCCGGCGCCGATCGTCGAAGTGTCGGGGCGCCTGTACCCCGTGGAGGTCGTCTATCGGCCTGTGCTGGAGGACGAGCCGGTGCGGGAGGGCGCCGGCCGGCCGGCAAACTCCGACGAGGAGCGCGATCTCATCGATGCGATCGTGGATGGCGTGGCCGAATGTGCCCGGCGCGGGCCTGGCGATGTCCTGGTGTTCTTGCCTGGCGAGCGCGAGATTCGCGAGGCGGCCGAGGCCTTGCGCAAGCATCATCCGCCGGGCATCGAGGTCCTCCCTTTGTTCGCACGCCTGTCGCAAGCCGAGCAGGAGCGCATCTTCCGGCCGCAGGGCAATGCCCGCCGCATTGTGCTGGCCACCAACGTGGCGGAAACCTCATTGACGGTGCCGGGCATCCGCTATGTCGTTGACAGCGGGCTGGCGCGGGTCAAGCGTTATTCCTGGCGCAACAAGGTCGAGCAGTTGCGCATCGAGCCGATCAGCCAGGCCTCCGCCAATCAGCGTGCTGGCCGTTGCGGCCGTGTCGGTCCCGGCGTGTGCATCCGTCTGTATTCCGAGCAGGATTTCAAGCAGCGCGGCGCGTTCACGGATCCCGAGATCCTGCGCTCGTCCCTGGCCTCGGTCATCCTGCGCATGAAAGCGCTGCGGCTGGACTCGGTCGAGACCTTTCCCTTCGTGGATCCACCCACGGGTCGCGCGATCGCGGACGGATATCATCTGCTGCAGGAGTTGGGGGCGCTCGATGAAAGCAACCAGTTGACCGCCATCGGGCGGGAACTGGCCCGGCTGCCGGTCGATCCGCGGGTCGCGCGCATGATCCTGTCGGCCCGCGATCAGCAGTGTCTTGCCGAGATGCTGATCATCGCGTCGGCGCTGTCGGTTCAGGATCCGCGCGATCGGCCCATGAGCGAGCGCGAAGCCTCTGAAACCGCCCACGCCAAATTCGCCGACGACAAATCCGAGTTCCTGTCCTGGCTCAAGCTCTGGAGGTGGTACGAAGAGCAGGTCGCCCACAAGGGTTCGCAGCGCAAACTCATTGCCCTGCTGCGGCAGAATTTCCTTTCTCCTTTGCGTTTGCGCGAGTGGCGCGACGTTCATGGCCAGCTTGCCGCCCTGGTCGGCGAACAGGGCTGGCGCCTCAATGCCGCTGATGCGACCTATGAGCAAGTACACATGGCCTTGCTCTCAGGCTTGCTGGGCAATATCGGCCTCAAGAATGAGGAGGGTGGGGGGTATCTGGGGGCGCGCGAGGTGCGCTTCCAGATTCATCCAGGATCGCATCTTGTCAAGAAGGCGGGGCGCTGGATCGTGGCGGCGGAACTGGTCGAGACCAGTCGCTTGTATGCGCGTTGCGTGGCGCGCGTCGAACCGACCTGGATCGAGCGCGCCGGGGCGCATCTGTTGCACCGCAGCTGGTCCGACCCGCGCTGGGACAAGAAGTCCGGGCAGGTGGTCGCCAATGAAAGGGCGACCCTTTACGGCTTGCCTGTGTATAGCGGGCGCCGCGTGCATTACGGCAAAGTGGATCCGGCTCAGGCCCGCGAAATCTTCATTCGGGATGCGCTGGTGCCGGGCGACATCGACACGCCTCTGCCCTTCGTCAACCAGAACCGGCAGTTGATTGCACGCATCGAGAAGCTTGAGCATCAGACCCGGCGTCCGGACATCCTGGTGGATGACGCCCTGATCTACGCCTTTTACGACAAGCAGATCCCGGCCGACGTCTGCCAGACGGCCACGCTGGAAAAATGGGCCCGTTCGCTCGACAAGGCGGCGGCTCAGGCGTTGGTCCTGACGCGTGAGGATCTGATGCGGCACGAAGCCGCGGGCGTCACGACCGATGTCTTTCCCAAGAAATTGTCCTGGCAGGGCGTCGAGATGGCGCTGGACTACCATTTCGAGCCTGGCTCCGTGCGCGATGGCGTCACGCTGACGGTGCCCCTGTTCGCGCTCAACACCATCGATCCGGCGCGCTGCGAATGGCTGGTGCCCGGCATGCTGAAGGAAAAGGTGCTTCTGTTGCTGAAGTCATTGCCGCAGAAAATGCGCAGGCACTGCGTGCCTTTGCCCGATTACGCAGCCGCCTTCTATGACCGTTGGTTCGATCGGGCGGCGGACCCCGGAATGGGACTGCTCGACGCGATCAGTGCGGACATGTGGGAGCACGTCAAGGTCCGGCCTGCGCGGGCGGACTTCAAGCTCGAGACGCTCCCGGCGCACTTGTTCATGAATTTCAAGGTGGTGGATGAGCATGGCCGCATGCTCTCGGGCGGGCGCAATCTGGATCAGCTCAAGGCCGAACACGGCAAGCAGGCGCAGGCGTCCTTCCAGAAGCTGGCTGCGCGCGATGAATCGGTCGCCCAGGCCCTGACGCACGAGAAGCTGCTGTCGTGGTCGTTCGGCCCGCTGCCTGAACTCATGGAAATCAAGCGCAAGGGGCAGTCCTTCATCGGTTACCCCGCCCTGATCGACCGTGGCGATCATTGCGACCTCGATGTCTTCGATGATCCGGCCCAGGCCCGTCAGCAACACCGCTCCGGCCTGCTCAGGCTGTTCCGGCTGTGCCTGCGCGAGCAGGTCAAGTTCCTCGAAAAGAACCTGACCGATCTGACGCGCATGAGCATGCTGTACATGAGTCTGGGCACGCAGGAAGAGTTGCGTGACCAGATCATCGATTGCGCGATCGAGCAGGCGTGCCTGGGCGATCCGTGGCCGACCGACCAGGCATCGTTCGATGACCGCTGCAGCCAGGGCAAGACGCGTGTCGGCTTGTTGGCGCAGGAAGTCGCCCGCCTGGCCGGGCAAATCCTGGCCGAATGGGCCGCCTGGCAGAAAAAAATGCCCCAGGCCAAAGTCCATGCCGCCAGCCATGCGGACATGCAGAAGCAGGTCGGCGCGTTGATGGGCAAATGGTTCGTGCGCCAGACGCCATATCGCCAACTGTCCCATTTCCCGCGTTACCTCAAGGCGGCGCAGGCGCGTATCGAGAAGCTGCGGGCCGACCCAGCCAGGGATGCGCGTCTCATGACCGAGATGGCCCCCTTGCTGACGCAATACCAGCGCGCGCAATCGGCGCTCAAGGGGGCGTCCGACACGCAGTTGGAAGACTTCCGCTGGCTGCTCGAGGAGCTGCGCGTCGCCTTGTTCGCGCAGGAGTTGCGCACACCCATGCCGGTCTCCGTCAAGCGGCTGCAGAAGGCTTGGTCGGCATTGCAGCGCTGAGTGTTTTTCCAGACCTTTCCGAGCCCTATCGGCCCGCTTTACGCGGGTACAATCCGAGCATGAACGACTTGAATCATTCCACGCCCTTTGTGCATTTACGCGTCCACTCCGAGTTTTCGGTGGTGGACGGTATCGTGCAGATTCCCGGACTCGTGAAAAAGGTCCTCGCCTTCGGACAGCCTGCCGTGGCGCTGACCGATTTGTCCAATATCTTCGGGCTGATCAAGTTCTACAAGACGGCCCGAGGCAAAGGGGTCAAGCCCATTGCCGGTTGCGACGTCTGGATACATAACGAGGCCGAACGCGACAAGCCCCATCGCCTGCTGTTGCTGGTCAAGAACCACCAGGGCTATCTCGAGTTGTGCGACATCCTCACCCGGTCCTGGCTCGAAAACCAGCATATGGGCCGTGCCGAGGTGCGCGAGGAGTGGCTCGAGGGCCGGCAGGGCCTCATTGCCTTGTCGGGGGGCCGACATGGCGATGTGGGGCAAGCGTTGGAATCCGGCCGCGGGGACGATGCCGCGGCGATGGCCCGCAAATGGGCGCATCGTTTTCCGGACTCGTATTACATCGAGTTGCAGAGGGCGGGCCTGGACGGCGACGAAGCCTATGTGCAGGGCGCCTTGCGGTTGGCCGCCGAGTTCGGCTTGCCCGTCGTGGCCACCCATCCCGTCCAGTTCCTCGAGCCCGACGATTTTCGGGCGCACGAGGCGCGTGTGTGCATCGCCGAAGGCGAGCAGCTCGCCAATCCCCGGCGGACGCGCCGATTCACCCAGGAGCAATATCTGCTCAGCTCCGAGGAAATGCTCGAGCGGTTCGCCGACGTGCCGTCTGCGCTGGCCAACAGTGTGGAGATCGCCAAGCGCTGCAACCTGACGCTGACGCTGGGCAAACCCTGTCTGCCCGATTTCCCCACCCCCGATGGCATTTCCCTGGACGACTATCTGGTGCAAATGGCCGAGGAAGGGCTGGATCGCCGGATGACGCAGCTATTCCCGGATCAGGCCGAGCGCGAGGCCATGTATCCGCAGTATCGCGAACGCCTGCAATGGGAATGCAAGACCATCGTAGGCATGGGCTTTCCAGGCTACTTCCTCATCGTGGCCGACTTCATCAACTGGGGCAAGAACAATGGCGTGCCCGTGGGGCCGGGGCGGGGGTCGGGCGCCGGTTCGCTCGTGGCATACTCGCTGGGGATCACCGATCTCGATCCTATCCGCTACGACTTGCTGTTCGAACGCTTCCTGAATCCGGAACGCGTCTCGATGCCCGACTTCGATATCGATTTCTGCCAGGACAATCGCGAACGCGTCATCGACTACGTCAAGCAAAAGTACGGCAAAGAGGCCGTAAGCCAGATCGCCACTTTCGGCACGCTTGGCGCCAAGGCCGTGGTGCGCGATGTCGGACGCGTGCTCGAGATGCCGTATTCGCTGTGCGACGGCTTGTCCAAGCTGATCCCGTTCAATCCGGCCGACCCCTGGACGCTCGAGCGTGCCTTGTCCGACGAGCCGGCGTTCAAAGAGCGCTACGAGCAGGACGAGGAAGTCCGCGCCCTCATCGATCTTGCCAAGCCGCTTGAAGGCCTGACCCGCAACATCGGCATGCATGCGGGCGGGGTGCTGATTGCACCGGGCAAGCTCACGGACTTCTGCCCTCTGTACTGTCAGCCGGGCGCCGAGAACAGCGCCGTCTCGCAGTTCGACAAGGACGACGTCGAGGCCGCTGGATTGGTCAAGTTCGACTTCCTGGGCTTGCGCAACCTGACCATCCTCGATTGGGCCGTGCGCTACGTCCGGCAGTTCAACGAGGGCAAGCGCGATTTCGACATCATGACCGTGCCGCTGGACGATCCGGCGACCTATGCCTTGCTCAGCGAAGGCAACACGACGGCGGTGTTCCAGCTGGAATCGCGCGGCATGAAGGAACTGCTCAGAAACCTGCGGCCCAGCACATTTGAAGACGTGATCGCCATGCTGGCCCTGTACCGACCGGGGCCCCTGGAATCCGGCATGGTGCTGGACTTCGTCAACCGCAAGCACGGCCGGGCCGAGGTCGACTATTTCCATCCCGACCTGGAGCCCGTGCTCAAGAGCACGTATGGCGTCATCGTGTACCAGGAACAGGTGATGCTGATTTCCCAGATCATCGGTGGGTACACGCTGGGTGGCGCCGACATGCTGCGCCGGGCCATGGGCAAGAAAAAGCCCGAGGAGATGGCCAAACATCGCGCCATTTTCGAAAAAGGGGCCGTCGAGAAAGGGTATGACGGCAAATTGGCCGTCACCCTGTTCGACCTGATGGAGAAGTTCGCCGGCTACGGCTTCAACAAGAGCCACTCGGCCGCGTACGCGCTCATCGCCTACCAGACGGCCTGGCTCAAGGTCTATCATCCCACGGAGTTCCTGGCAGGCACCCTGTCGTCCGACATGGACGATACCGATAAGGTGCAGACTTTCTGGAAGGATGCTCAGGCCAACGGCGTGACGGTGTTGCCGCCTGACATCAACGCCTCGAACTATCGCTTCGAACCGGTGGTCGACGAGTACGCGGCGCGCGGCGAGCCGCCGCGAACCATGCGTTACGGCCTCGGGGCCGTGAAAGGCACGGGGCAGGCGGCGGTCGAGGAAATCATCCGCGTCCGTGAGCAGGACGGCCCTTTCAAGAGCTTGTTCGATTTCTGCCGCCGCGTCGATCGCCATACGGTCAACCGACGCACCATCGAGGCCCTGATCCGGGCCGGTGCGTTCGACACCATCGACGAGAACCGCGCGGCGCTGCTGGCCAGCATTTCCACCGCTATCGAAGCCGCCGAGCAGGCCGAGCGTAGCGCCAATCAGGTATCCCTGTTTGCCGATGACAGCGACGACATCGTCGAAGGTGTATTGGCCAACGTGCCGGCCTGGGATTTGCAGACCAAACTGACCGAGGAAAAGACCGCCCTGGGCTTTTTCTTCAGCGCCCACCTGTTCGACGCCTGGCGCGACGAGGTGCGCCGCTTTGCCCCAAGGCCGCTGGCCCGCCTGGAGCCGGCTCGTGGCCTGCAGTGGTTCGCTGGGGTATTGTCCGCCGTGCGTGTCAAGATGACCCGGCGTGGCAAGATGCTCTATGCCACCCTGGACGACGGATCCGCCCAGGTGGAGGTGGCTATTTTCAATGAGCTGTATGAGCAGCACCGCAATCGCCTCAAGGAAGACAAGCTCATCATCGTGCACGGCAAGGTCAGCAACGACGATTATTCCGGCGGTCTGCGGGTGTCGGCAGAAGCCGTTTACGATCTTCAACTGGTGCGCGAGGCGCGGGCACGCGCGCTGTGCATCACGCTCAATGGCGATGCAGACACGGATCGCCTGCGGCAATGGTTGAATCCGTTCCGGGCCGAGCCGGAGAACGGCGTTCCCGGCGTACCCGTCGAGGTCCGTCTGCGGCGCGACGATTTTCTTTGCACGGTTCGCCTTGGCGAAGATTGGCGGGTGCGCATGGCCGACGTCCTGCTCGACACGCTGGAGGACCAGGCGGACGACGTGGAGATTGCCTACACATGACCCCTCTTCGTATCGTCCATTCGGAGGCGGCCACAGGCTTTGGTGGGCAGGAGCAATATATTTTCCGCATGATGCTGGCAATGCGCGAGCGTGGCCACCATCTGGAGGCGATCTGTCAGCCGCATGCCATGCTGACGCAGCGTCTTCGTGACGAAGGGTTCACTGTCCACACGCTGCTCATGGATGGGCCCGCCAATTTTTTCAAAGGGGTGCTGGCGCTGCGCAAGGTACTGCGGGCGGGGCATTTCGATGTCCTCAATTGCCACAGCCGGCGGGATGCCATTCTTGCCGGGTGCGCGGGGCGGCTCGCGGGCACGCCCCTGATCGTGCGCACGCGACACCTAGCCAAGAAAGTCGGCTCGCTGTTGTCCTACACGGTGATCCCCAAGCGGGTGACGACCGCCAGTGATTTTGTGCGCAGGCACCTGATCGAAAAAGGGGTGCCGCCCGACCATGTCGCGACGGTGTATCCGGTGGTTGAGCTTGCCGATTGGGCCGAGCCTTCGACGTTGAGGGCCGAATTGAATCTCGATGACGACGACATCGTCGTTGGATGTGTGGCCGTCATGCGTGCGACCAAAGGGCATCGTTCCCTGGTCGATGCGATGGCGCCCCTGTTGCGCGAACGCCGGGACCTGCATCTGGTATTCGTGGGGGGCGGGTCGCCGATTTTTGAGCAACTGCAGGCCTATGTGTCAGGCCTGGGCCTGGCTGATCGGATTCATCTGCTGGGCACTCGCAGCGACGTGCCCAACTTGCTCGCGGGCTTCGACCTTTTTGCGTTGGCAACCGAGCAGGAGGCTTCGGGCACGGTGTTCGTCGAGGCGGCCAACGCGGGTCTGGCCTCCGTCGGTACCGCGGTCGACGGCGTGCCGGAAATGGTCGAGGATGGCGTGACCGGCCTGCTGGTTCCGTTGCATGATCAGCTTGCGCTGACCTCGGCTTTGCGAAAGCTGATCGATGATCCGGCCCTGCGTACCCGCATGGGGCTGGCCGGTCGGCGCATGGTCAGAGAACAAGGCAAGTTCAGCCGGGAGGCCATGGTCGCGCGTACCGAGGCATGTTATTACCGTTGGTTGGATGAGTTGCGCAAATGAACCAGGCACAGACCGTTCCGGTGCTCATGTACCACCATGTGTCGCCTTCCGAAGGCTCGATCACATCGTCGCCCGCCAATTTCGAGGACCAGCTAGCCTGGTTCGCCAGGCATGGCTGGAAATCACTGACCACCGATGAATTCGCGGGACATCTTGCCGGCAAGCCTGTCCCGGCCCGTTCCATGCTCATCACGTTCGATGACGGCTATCTCGACAACTGGGTCTATGCCTACCCCTTGCTCAAGAAGTATGGCTTTCGGGCCGTCGTCTTCCTGGTGACGTCCTGGGTCGGGGAAGGGCCGGTGCGCAAGGTGCTGGGGCAGGGCGCTCTGCCGGCAACCCCCGGGCACGTCGAGTGCGAGCGCGTCATCAGCCAGGGGCGCAGCGACGAGGTGATCCTGCGCTGGAGCGAGATCGAAGCCATGCAGGCGGATGGCACGTTCGAGTTTCACAGCCACACCGATACGCACACGCGTTGGGATCTGTGTGAGCCGGATCGCAAGAACGACCTGATGACGCAGGAAATCGCGCAGTCTCGCGCCACGTTGCAGCAGCGCCTGGGGCACGTTTCGGAGCATTTCTGCTGGCCGCAAGGGTATTTCGATGCGGATTACGTGCGTATCGCCAAGGACGCCGGTTTCCGCTATCTCTATACCACTCAGGCGTTTGGGCAGAATCGGGCCGGCACCGATCCCGCCGGCATTTATCGATTTGCCGTCCGCAACACGACGGGCGCATCGGTGGGGCGCAGGACCTGGATCGCGGCCGACCCTCTGGTGGGGCCGGCCTTCAATGGATGGAAGCTCTGGAAACGTTCCTTGAGAGCCAAGGCATGACACTTTCGCTCATCGTCATCACCAAGAACGAGGCGCGGCATATCGGAGACTGCCTGGATTCGGTGGCCTTCGCCGATGAAATCATCGTCGTCGATTCAGGCAGCACCGATGCCACATGCGAAATCGCCCGGGCGAAGGGGGCCAAGGTCGTCGTCACGACGGATTGGCCCGGGTTTGGTCCGCAGAAGAATCGGGCTCTCGATCTGGCCACGAAAGAATGGGTGCTTTCCATCGATGCCGACGAGCGCGTGCCGCCAGAACTGGCGCAGGCCTTGCAACGCGAATTGGCTGCGCCCCGCGCCGACGCCTACAAGATCGCCCGGCTTTCCCAGTTCGGTGGTCGCTGGATCCGTCACAGCGGTTGGTGGCCGGATCATGTGTTGCGGCTGTTCCGTCGCGGCACTGCGCGCTTCACCGATGCCGCCGTTCACGAAAGCGTCAAGGCGGAAGGGCGGGTCGCCATCCTCGAAGGGGGGCATTTCCTGCATTACCCCTACGCGGACATGGAGAGCATGATCGCCAAGGTCAACAGCTATTCTTCGGCGGCGGCGGCGACGATGCACGCCAGAGGCCGGACCACCTCACTGCCGGGCATCGTGGGGCATGCGTTCTGGACCTTTGTGCGCATCTATATCGTGCGCCGGGGGTTTCTGGATGGCAAAGAGGGTTTCATCCTGGCGGGGACGGCGGCGGCCGGCAGCTTCTTCCGCTACAGCAAGCTTTGGTTTCTGAATCGGAACAAGTCAATATAATGGGGCGATGATTCCTATCCTCATGTACCACCAGGTTGGGCAGCCCGCAGCCAAAGGGACTCCTTACCGCGGCCTCACTGTTCACCCCGACGATTTTCGTCGCCAGATGCGCTGGTTGCGAAGGCTGGGGTATCGTGGCCTGTCGATGCGCGACCTGCTTCCCTACATCCGGGGCGAGCGTCAGGGCAAAGTCGTCGGCATCACCTTCGACGACGGCTATCAGAATGTGTATCGCCACGCCTTGCCGGTGCTTCTCGAGGCGGGTTTCACCGCCACCAACTATTTTGTGGCTCGCCAATTCGACGGCACCAATAGCTGGGATCTCGAAAAAGGGGTGCCGCCGTCGGGGCTGATGTCGCGCGATGAAATGCGCTACTGGGCAGCGATGGGCCAGGAGGTCGGTTCGCACACGCTGGATCACGTGCACTTATCGCAGATCTCCCCTGAAATCGCCGCCTTTCAGATCACGCAATCCAAGTCCGAGCTCGAAGGCGTCCTGGATGCCGAGGTGACGGCATTCTGTTATCCCTATGGCGACGAAACCCCTGCGCTGCGTGACATGGTGCGGGCGGCAGGCTACACCAACGCCACGACGACCCTGCGTGGTCTGGTCCGCCCTACGGACGATCTGTTTGGCCTGCCGCGCGTGACGATTGCGCGCTCCACCCACATCGTCCGGTTTCTCCAGAAATGCCTGACCCGACTCGAAGACAGGAAGCGGAGCCGTGACTGATTCCCGACCCAGGCTTGCATTTGTCGTCGACCGGTTCGGGGCGCGCTTCGGTGGTGCCGAGGCCTACGGCGTTGCGTTGATGCGCGAGCTGTCCGCCGATCATGAGATCACTGTATTCGCCAGGGAGTACGACCCGGAGTGCGGTGTGTCCCTGCCGTTCGTGCCTCTTCGCTCATGGGGCGGCTGGCCAAGCTGGGTCCGGGTTTTGTTGTTTGCGATTCGAGCCCGGCGTGCCACGCGCACAGGCTTCGACGTTGTCCATTCGCACATGAATGGCTGGTGCGGCAACGTCGAGGTCGTGCATGTCACCCCCGTCCGTTACAACTGGCGCGTCAGGCCCTTGCCATGGCTCAAGAAGGCTTTGTCCTACATCAGCCCCCGAGTGCAGACCTACCTGGGCCTGGAACGGCGACGTGTGGCCCCGGCGGCGGGACGCCGCACTGTGGCGGTATCGGGCCTGATCGCAGAACAGTTGCACCAGGCTTACGGTGCCGGGTTGTCCGTCCCCATCATTCCGCCGGGTGTGCAGCGGCCGGAGTCTGCCGACCCCATTGCGCGTGAAGAGATGCGACGCTCGCTGGGGTGGTCCGCCGAGGATACCGTTTGCCTGCTTGTGGCGCGCAACCCGCAGCGCAAGGGGCTGCCTACGGTGTTGGCGGCGCTGGACAGCTTGCCTGACGACGTCAAGCTGCTGGTTGTCGGAGGCAACGCCGCGACGCGCGAATCTGTTCTCAAGCATGCCGATGGCCGCTTGTTCGAGCGTGTGCGCGTTATCGATGCGACCCCGGATGTGGCTCCCTACTATCAGTCCGCCGACATCTATGTGCATCCCACTCTGAACGACAGTTTCGGCATGGCGCCGCTGGAGGCCATGTCTTTCGGCTTGCCTGTCATCCTCAGCCCCAGTCCGTGGTGCGGATTTGCGCAATATGTCACCCACCACGCCAATGCGCTGGTCTTGCCCCATCCGGAGGACGCCTCCCAACTGGCCGCCTACGTGAGACAGTTGGCGGGTGACAGGCCGTTGCGAGCAACTTTGGTGCAAGGTGGTTATGCGGTGGTCGACCGCCATAGCTGGCCCGAGATCGCAGAGCGCTATCGCGAGCTCTATCGCGTCTTGCGGGCGGAGCAAGGGCCCGGGTTACGTTCCTGAAAATTTCGCTTACAATCTTCCTGACTGTAAGCTGAATATAAATACCAGAAACGCGGCCGCCGGCGGGTGCGTGCCGGATTCCCATGAAAATCCTTATTACCGACATCCACAATGGCAATGGTGGCGGCCACGTCACGTATGTGTTGAATCTGCTCAAGGGTGGTTTGAACCAGCACTTTGACGTGACGGTTGCTGCGCCTCAGACAGGACGGCTTTACCGCTATGCATCGACATTGACCGACGTGCGCGTGGTTCCGCGCCGTTTCCCGTCCAGTCCTCTGGCTCTTCTGAGGGCGGCCTGGGCACTTCGGCGTTTCCTCAGGCAAGAGGATTTCGATGTCGTGCATGTCAATGGGTCCGCGGATCACAGGCAGGTCATGCTGGCCCGTTTGGGGTTGCGGCGCAAACCGGCGGTGGTCTGGACGAAGCACAACACCAAACCGGTCCGCAGTCTCGGAAACTGGCTCAGGGCTGTCGCCGGTACACAGGCGACCATAGCGGTCTGTGAGCACGTCGCGAAAATGCTTGCCAAGTCGCGATATCGTCATCGCCCGATCCGCGTGATCCGGCTGGGCGTCGATACGGCCTATTTTCAGCCCGTGGACGAAGCCACCCGACAGGCGTGTCGCCAAAGCCTGTTTGGCGACCTGGATCCGGATGTCATCGTACTGGGGAGCGTGGCCGGTACGGATCACGCCAAGGGTTGGCATGTGCTGGCACAGGCCTTGGCCGCCCTGGCGCCGCATGAGCGCCGCCGGTTCCGCATGGTGGTCGCAGGCGATCCTCCTTCACCGGGTCAGCAGGCTCTGGTGGGGCGCCTCGGGATGAGCCAGTCGATCCTGTTTCCCGGCCTGCTGGCCGATGTGCGTCCTCTCCTGGCGGCCTGTGATGTTGGTTTTGTTCTCTCCTTCGCCGAGGCGGGTTCCTATGCCAGTTGCGAGACCATGGCGATGGGTCTGCCCACGCTCGTCAGCAATGTCGGGGGGCTGCCGGAGAATGTGCGCGACGGGGTGGACGGATGGGTCGTACCGGCCGACGACGCGCCTGCGTTGATACGCGTATTGCGTAGTTTGCTGGATGGCAACTGCGATCTCGCAGCCATGGGCGGTTCCGCCAGGCAGCGCATCGAGCAGGGTTATTCGCTACGCCGCTTCTTCGATGACACTGTCCGTACCTATCGACAGGCCCGGGGCGGGGCGGCCGGAGCCGCGTCGATTGCCGGGAATAAAGCCGGTTTACGCTGATCCGGGTGAGGTGGCGGTTTCCAGCCAGCGCAGCCAGGTCATCGCCTGCTCGCGGCTATCCCCGCACATCTGTGCGTGAGGAGCCAGGGAGCCACAGACTGCAGGCCGTTCCGGCCGACCGAACAGTTTGCAGCCTTCCTGCTCGTCCAGTTGGACGCAGCGCACGCCGGCGGGTTTACCGCCCGGCATGCCGGGAATGGGGCTGGTGATGGAAGGGGCGATGCAGCAGGCCCCGCAGTTCGGTCGGCAGTCCATGCTCAGATCCAGCCTCGCAGCCAATAGACGATCAAGCCCACGTACTCCTTGATGATGGATCGGGCCGCGTCGAACGAGCGCATGTTGGGAAGCCAGAACGAAAACGCGGGGTCTTCCGGCACTACGATCTGGGGAGGCGAGGGCGCTGCGATGGGGTCGATGCCTTGCTTGCGGAAAGCGGCCATTGCCCGGGGCATGTGCAGGGCCGATGTGACCAGCAGGACTCGCGTCAAGCCCAGTTCTTTGAGTTTCGTCGCTGAGAAGACGGCGTTCTCGTGCGTATTGGTGCTGTCGGTCTCGAGGATGAGCGCGGAGTCGGGGATGCCCTGCTTCTTGAGTGCGATGGCCATCGTCTGGGCTTCACTGAGCTTGCCCTCGAATGCCGCGCCGGACAGCAGGATAAGGGGCGCGCGCTTGGCGTCATACAGTTCGGCAGCGCTGTCTGTGCGGGTGAAGACCTTTCTGCGATTGTAGGGTTCGAACCAGTTGATTCGTGCACCTGCCGTGTTGCCTCCGAGGACCACGATCGCCTGGGCCGCGGGCAGGTCGGCCGGGGGCAGGTAGGGGTAAAGCTGCTCCAGGCGTCCTCCCGCCCAGAGCGACGAGGCAGGCAGGGACCAGAACATGCCCCAGATCACGGCAAGGCATGCCAGGATGAAGGCGGTCTTGCGGCGTCTGAACATGTACAACACGACGGCAATGACCATCAGTGTGACGCAGAGGTTGAGCGGGATGATCAGGTTGGCGAAAAAATTGGAGACATTCATGCGAGTGAAGGCTTGGGCTGGACCAGCGACAGGGCGGCTTGTAGAACTTCATCGAAAGAGGGCCAATGTTGATCATCCCCAAGGCAGGTTGCCGTTGGCGACCATGGCCCTGTGCGTTCGCGCCGGGTGACGCCGAACAGCGTGAGCTGCCGGGCCCCCGAGGCGGCCGCCAGGTGCGATACGCCGGAATCGTTGCAGATGACCAAGGCTGCAGCCCGGGTCAGTGTAGCAAATGCCCCCAGTTTCAGAGGTGGGATGCAGCGCGCCGTCGGGGCGTTCCGTCTGGCCTGATCGATTTCAGAAGGCGGGGGGCTCATCACGACCTCCAGGCCCGCCGCCTGCAGGGCACGCGTCAGAGCATCGAAATGAGGCCAGACTTTGACCTTGCCATGGTGCAGCCCCGTGGCCGTGGGGGCGATCAGAATGAATCGACCGGCCTCGAGCCCAGCGGCTTCCAGTGCAATCCGGCCTTCTTCGAGATGCCTGGGAGCCAGGCGCAGGTCCAGCGTCTGGGAGGGGTGCGCCTGGCTGATCGGCAGTCCCCAATGTTGTAGCGCCCGTACGGTAAGGTGGTGCCACGATTGCACGGCGTGCGGCGCCGGCTCGGGCTTGCGTTCGGGCCAGCGCAGCAGCAGGCTGCGGCCGTCATCGCGATAACCGCAAGCAGGGATGCCGGCCCAGCGAAAGACCAGGGCGCTGGACAATGAGTCGGGCAAAAGGATGCCTCGTGGCCGCCGATGCCCGTTTGCCTTGCGCATGGCGGATACCGCCGCCCCGTCACGCAGCCATTTTCCCGTCATTTCGACATAGGCCGCCAGGGGATAGCCTGCCAGCAGATCGCGCGCCCAGGGGCGGGCGCAGACGACGACGGGCCGCCCCGAATCCAGGGCGGTGTGCAGGCTGGGCAAGCTCATGCACACGTCGCCGATCCAGTTTGGAAGGCGAAGATAAATGGCTGAAATTTCCGGCATTGGCAACAAGGCTAAAATTGGACACCCGTTAGTATAAGAGTGAGTCGATTCTTGAATTCCCTTCCTCCCTCCGGCGCAGCCCATTCCGAGCCCGTCAAGTTCGATCTTTGGAAGCGCATTTATTCCCGCCTGGGCGCCTATTGGAAGGAGGCCATCGTGGCAGCCGTGCTGGTGAGCATCAGCGCGGCCACTCAGCCGACCCTGGCCATCATCATGAAGCCGTTGCTGGATAGCGGATTCACAGGGGCCAATCCTTCTTACATGTGGTCCATCCCCTTGTCGGTGATCGGTCTCGTGTTCCTGCGCAGCCTCTGCACCTATGGCAGCAGCTATGTGCTGGCCTGGATCGCCAACAAGATGCTGCTGGGCATACGGCGCGAGATGTTCGAGCGCCTGCTGGGCCTGCCCGACGAGGAGTTCCGCCGCGGGGATACCGGGCGTCTGCTCAATCGGTTCACCATCGATGCGAGCAACGTCACCAACCTGGCCACCGAGGTGATCACGGTCATCGTGCGCGAAACCCTGATCGTCGTCGCCTTGCTGGGGGTGCTGCTGTACATGTCCTGGCAGCTCACCTTGATCGTTCTGGTGGTGCTGCCGCTTTCCGTCAGTGTGTCGCGCATCTTCATACGCAGGCTGCGGCGCATCAACCGTGCCACCATCAGCATGAACGCGGAGCTCACGCGTGTGGTGAGCGAAGCGATCGACGGGCAACGCGTAGTCAAGCTCTTCGATGGCTATGAGCGCGAATCGGGCCGCTTCGAGTATGTCAACGGACGCTTGCGCCGTTTTGCCATGAGGGCGGTGTCGGCGGATGCCGCCATGTCGCCCATCATGCAGTTTTTCGTGGCGCTGGCTGTGGCGGCGGTCATCGCAGTGGCCTTGTATCAGGCCAATCACGAAGGCCTGACCGTCGGCAGCTTTGCCGCCTTCATGGCTGCCTTGGGGCAGATCTTCGACCCCATCAAGCGCCTTACAAACATTGCCGGCGCCATGCAGCGCATGCTGGTTTCCGCGGAAAGCGTGTTCGCCCTGATCGACCAGAAGCCGGAAAAGGACGAGGGAAGCTTCATCTTTCCCGAACCGATTTCGGGTCATGTGGAGTTCCGCAACATCGTTCATCGTTTCCCGGGGGCGGGCTCCGACACCATTTCGGACGTTTCCTTCGAGGCCAGGCCGGGTCAGACCATTGCGCTCGTGGGGCGCTCCGGCAGCGGCAAGACGACGCTGGTCAACATGCTGCCCCGTTTCATCGAGCCCCAGCAGGGTCAGGTGTTCATCGATGGGCACGAGGTTCGGGATTGCAGTCTGCGCAGTCTGCGCGGCCAGCTTTCCCTGGTGAGCCAGGATGTGGTGCTGTTCGACGGCACCATCGGTGAGAATGTCAGCTATGGGGCTCGCCGCGAGGTCGGCCCGGACGAGATCCGTCAGGCACTGGAGGCGGCCAATCTGCATCAGTTTGTCGATAGCCTGCCTCTGGGACTTGATACCCCGGTGGGTGAAAACGCCAACAGTCTGTCCGGCGGACAGCGGCAGCGCCTGGCCATTGCGCGCGCCCTGATCAAAGATGCGCCCATACTGATCCTCGATGAAGCGACCTCGGCATTGGACAACGAGTCCGAGCAGCAGGTCCAGGCATCGCTCGAACGGCTCATGGTCGGCCGAACGACGTTGGTCATTGCCCACCGCTTGTCGACCGTGCAGAAGGCAGACAAGATTGTGGTACTCGACGCCGGCCGGATCGTCGAGCAGGGGCACCATACCGAACTGTTGGCCCGCGAAGGACTGTATGCTTCGCTCTATCGGATGCAATTCAAAGATTAGTTGGCTGCGGCGCATGGGGGCCGCAACCGGGTATGGCAAAAAGGAAAATCATGAGAAAACAGGTTTTGGCTTGCGGAGTCGCAGCGCTCGTATTGGCGGGATGCGCCGCTTCCGGCGGGCAGGTTGGCCTGGTGGTGCTCGAGACCCCGCAATATCAACGGGGAGAGCGCAGCGTGCCTCGAACCTTCGTGCAGATGCAACAAGCCGTTTTCAAACAGCAGGCGAGTTGCGGGTCGACGATCCAGTTCGCGGTGGACCAGAATCAGCCAAGCTATGCGCGCATCTCCATGCGCCTGAGCGGCGCCACCGGCGAAAAGACGGAACAGGACTGGAGCCACACGCTGGTGCTGGGCGTCCAGATGCTCGAAGGCCGGCCTGCGCGGGGCCGCTACTACAGCTATTATCCCGTCACCCGGGCCCAGATGGACGTGCTCTACAACGCCGTCGTGTATCCCCAGGTCTGCCCGGGCCAGCCCATTCCTGCTGACCTGCTGAGTCCGAAGGGCGAGGAGACCCAGGACTAGATCAGGACAATATCGTACTGTTCCTGGGTGTAGCTGCCTTCCACTTCCAGCGAGATCGGCTTGCCGATGAAGTCGCCCAACATGGCCAGGTGGGCGCTTTCTTCTTCCAGAAACAGGTCGACGATGGCCTGCGATGCCAGGATGCGGAATTCTTTGGGGTTGAACTGGCGCGATTCGCGCAGTATCTCGCGCAATATTTCGTAGCACAGGGTTCTGGCCGTGCGGATATTCCCTCGCCCCTGGCAGGTGGGGCACGGCTCGCAAAGTTGGTGAGCCAGAGAGTCGCGAGTACGTTTGCGGGTCATTTCGACCAGGCCCAACTGGCTGAAATTACTGACGGTCGTGCGGGTGCGATCCCGGCTCAGGGCTTTATGGAGTTCCGCAAGCACGGCACCGCGATGCTCCGCATCGTCCATGTCGATGAAGTCAAGGATGATGATGCCGCCGAGATTGCGTAGCCGCAGTTGGCGGGCCAGGGCAACAGCCGCCTCGAGATTGGTCTTGAAGATGGTGTCGTCGAAATTGCGTCCCCCGACGAAGCCGCCGGTGTTGACGTCGATCGTGGTGAGCGCTTCGGTCTGGTCGATGATCAGGTAGCCCCCCGATTTCAGATCCACGCGCCGGGAGAGCGCGCGCGAGATTTCCTCATCGACGTTGGCCGTATCGAACAGAGGGCGCTCGCCACTGTAATGCCTGATGCGGTCGAGTACGGACGGGGTATAAAGCTTGGCCCATTCCTGCAGTTCGGTGGTGGTGCTGCGCGAATCCACTTGTATGCTGGTGGTGGATGGACCGACCATGTCACGCAGCACGCGCTGAGCCAGTGTCAGGTCGGCATGCAGCAGAGATGGGGTGGGCTGGCTTTTGATCTTGGCCAGTATGTTGCTCCAGAGGATGCGCAGATAAGAGAGGTCCGCAGCCAGCTCCTCGTCGCTTGCATCCTCGGCCTGGGTCCGCACGATGAAGCCGCCCGACTCATCCTCGGGCATCAAGGCCTCGACGCGCTGCCGCAGCGCGATCCGTTCTTCTTCGGATTCGATTTTCTGCGAGATGCCGACGTGCGGATCGTAGGGCAGGTAGACCAGCATGCGGCCTGCGATGCTGATCTGCGTGGAAAGCCGCGCTCCTTTCGTGCCCAGCGGATCCTTGATCACCTGCACCAAGAGGGACTGTCCCTCGAAAAGCAGTTTCTCGATCGGAGTGAGCGTGCCGCCATTGCTGCGTTCGAGTCGGTTCTGGCGCAGGTCGGCGACATGGATGAACGCCGCCTTCTCCAGTCCAATGTCCACGAAGGCGCTTTGCATTCCCGGCAGGACACGCACGATCTTGCCGAGGTAAAGGTTGCCGACATGGCCCCGCTGGATGCTGCGCTCGACGTGCAACTCTTGCACGGCGCCTTGCTCGACGAGCGCGACGCGGGTTTCGAAAGGGGTGACGTTGATGAGAATATCTTCTGACATATATATCGGGTGGGCTTTGCGTTCCTGGCAGCGTCAGTATAGCGATGCGCCAAGAGGTAAACAGGGCGGTGTTTCCCCTTGTCTGCACGATTCGCCAGCGAAACAGACATTTTTATGATTTCTTCAAAAATTTTTCAAATTTCTGAAAACTTTTTTTCATGATTGGGGTCAAAGACTTAAGTGTCTTTTGGGCGCGGCGCGGGGGATTTGGCGGGTAAATCGCCTTGCGCGGGTTTAA